>ERZ857480.45959-NODE-71049-length-196299-cov-34.5469_pt1 | contig 196299 bp, 181 predicted proteins | sample MGYA00519767_ERZ857480 | MGnify/ENA primary metagenome ERZ857480 (study PRJEB31778, sample SAMEA3449210) | human gut metagenome | biome: human gut; feature: human-associated habitat; material: faeces | place: United Kingdom | collected 2010/2012 ...
TCGTACAAAGAACGGCAAAAAAGCATAGAGAAAACGCAAGCCGTTCACGGGTGGTTGTCCACCTATGAACGGCTTGTAAATACTCAAAATTTTTTTAGTCCCTACTTGACACAAGAAGACCTATCCCGTCTTGGTAGAAATTCCGCTCTGACAGGACTTTATACCAATTTCACCTTTCCGCAGTACGGTGTCCGCTATATTGCCATCAATGACAACTTCGACACCATTGATCCCAACAGCACCGATAACGATTTTGCGGGCATCAAAAACTGGTGCAACGAGTTTTATGCGCGAGATACCAGCCGCAAAATCCGCGCTGTCAATAAGGCAAAGGGTGAACGCGGCGTTCCTTTGACAACCAATGTCCCCTACGGCTATTTGAAAGACCCGGAAAATCCCCGTCGCTGGAAGATCGACCCTGTTGCCGCCGATGTGGTGCGGCGTATTTTCTCCATGTGCATGGAGGGCAGAGGTCCGCAGCAGATTGCAAACCAACTGAAAGCGGACAAAGTATTGACACCGACTGCCTACAAAACCTTGCAGGGGATCAAAAGCCCCAATAAGAAACCGGAGGACCCGTATGGCTGGGGTGACAGCACAGTTGTCAGGATTCTGGAACGCCGGGAGTACACAGGCTGCACGGTGAACTTCAAGACTTACACCAATTCTATCTGGGATAAGAAGCAAAGGGATAATCCCATTGAAAAGCAGGCGATTTTCCCCAATACCCATGAGCGCATTATCGACGATGATGTGTTTGAAAAGGTGCAGGAGATCCGCCAGCAGCGTCACCGAATGATCCGCACGGGAAGAAGCAGCATTTTCTCTGGGCTCGTCTACTGCGCGGACTGCGGCTCCAAAATGCTGTACGGTTCATCCAACAACGGCGATCTCGATCAGGACTTTTTTGACTGCTCCCTGCACCGCAAAAGCAAAGAAAAGTGTAATGGACATTTCATCCGTGTCAAGGTATTGGAACGGCTGGTTCTCAAGCACATTCAGGCGGTTATGGGGTATATCCTGCGGCACGAGGATTATTTCCGCACGATCATGGAGGAACAGCTCCGTGTGGAAAGCTGTGAGCAAATCCGCATCCGCAGAAAGCGTCTGGAAAGCAACGAGCGGCGCATTGCCGAGCTGAAAAGGCTGTTCATCAAGATTTACGAGGACAACGCCAGCGGGCGGTTAACAGATGAACGCTATGATATGCTGAGCCAGACTTATGAAGTGGAGCAGAAGCAGTTGGAAGCGGAAGCGATCACCTTGCAGCAGGAGATCGAAGTACAGGAACGACAGAACGAAAACATTGAAAAGTTCATTCAGAAAGCGCACAAGTATGTCGGTATTGAAGAACTGGACGGCTATGCATTGCGTGAGCTGGTATCCGCCATCTATGTGGACGCACCGGACAAGTCCAGCGGCAAACGGGTGCAGCACATCCATATCAGGTACGACGGGCTGGGCTTTATCCCCCTGAATGAGCTCATGAAAAAGGAAACGGCGTGACCGAAGTCACGCCGCCCCTTGAAAACACAAGGTTTTCACCATTTTTTGATTTTACTGTTTTACGACCACCCGGCAATTCCCGGCGGGAGTTTTTTCGTACCCGCCGCTTTCGAAACAGGAGTCGTATACGAGGGTCGGGCGCTGCCCTTCGGCGCCTGCGGCGTCGAAGCCCGCCCTGCGGGCGGAGCGGCGGCATAGCCGCCGCAGCAGCGCCCCGAAAGCGTCCGCCGGGTAAGCCCCGGGGAGCAGCGGGTCTGAGCCGCGCCCTCCCCAAAAGCCGAACGGAATGCAGAAAAGCAGCTCCCGTCTCCATGGAGGCTGCCGTGCATAAGCCATATTTCGCGCAAAAACAATAAACTGATCGCTTTATCATTAACCCGGCAGCTATGAGACATTATAAAAGGAACCGGGACTCCGGTTCCTTCCTTAATCTAATGATCCGATTCTCAGCCGCCCAGATAGGCTTTTTTTACCTCCGGGCTTTGCGAAAGCTCTGCTCCCGTACCGGAAAGCACCAGCCGGCCCGTTTCCAGCACACAGGCCCGATCTGCAATGGAAAGTGCTTTTTTGGCGTTCTGCTCCACCAGCAGGATGGTGACCCCCGACTTGTGCAGAGCCTGAATGATTTCGAATATTTCCTCCACCAGCAAAGGCGCCAGCCCCATGGAAGGTTCGTCCAGCATCATCAGCTTGGGCTTGCTCATAAGGGCCCGGCCCATGGCCAGCATCTGCTGTTCCCCCCCGGAAAGGGTGCCGGCCACCTGCCCCATCCGCTCCTTGAGCCGGGGGAACCAGGCGAAGACCTCCTCCATGGATTCCTTCCTGCCGCTTTTCTGGCAGTAAGCGCCCATTTCCAGATTCTCCCGGACGGACATCTTCAAAAAGATCCTCCGTCCCTCGGGCACCTGCACCAGCCCCTTGCGCACGATCTTATGAGGCGGCATATGGGTGATATCCGTCCCCTCAAAGTATACGCTGCCGGACTTGGGCGGCTGTATGCCGGAAATGGTCTTGAGGATGGTAGACTTTCCTGCCCCATTGGCACCGATCAGCGAGAGGATCTCCCCCTGTTCCAGATGAAAGGATACATTCTTTACGGCATGAATAGGGCCGTAATACACCTGCAAATTCTCTATGCGAAGCAGCTCCATTTATGCCTCCTTTCCAAGATAGGCCCGGATGACCTCCGGATTGCTGCGGATATCCGCCGGATCTCCCTTGGCAATGACCTTGCCGTAATCCAGCACCATGATGCCCTCGCAAATGCCCATGACCAGATTCATATCGTGCTCAATAAGCAGAATGGCCACATGGAAGGTATCCCGGATGCGTACGATGGTCTCCATAAGCTCCTCTGTTTCCGAAGGGTTCATGCCCGCAGCCGGTTCATCCAGCAGCAGCAGACGGGGGGAGGAGGCCAGCGCCCGCAGGATCTCCAGCCGCCGCTGCGCCCCATAGGGCAGGCTCCCGGCCTTATCCTGAGCCAGATTTTCCATGTGGAACAGATGCAGCAGCTCCATGGCCTTTTCGTGGGACTGCTTCTCCTCCTTCCAGTAGGCGGGCAGGCGGAGCATGGCCTGCAGGGGATTGGTGCGCAGGGTGTGGTTAAGTCCGACCCGGATGTTGTCCTCTACCGACATTTCCTTAAACAGCCGGATGTTTTGAAAGGTACGGGCAATGCCCATGCGTGCTATCTGGCTGGGCGATTTGCCCGCCACGGAGAAACCGTCCAGCATGATGGTGCCCCGGGTGGGCTGATAGACTCCGGTAAGCAGGTTGAACACCGTAGTCTTCCCCGCCCCGTTGGGGCCGATCAGACCGGAGATCTCCGTAGGTCCCAGCACCATGCTCACATCGTCCACGGCGGTCAGGCCCGCAAAGTCCACCCCCAGATTATAGGTTTCCAGAATGGGCTGCCTGTCTGCATCCCGCTGGGGTACCAGCGCTCTGCTGGGAAAAGGTACCAGCTTATCCATTTGCCTTACCCTCCTTCTTCTTTGCCTGCATGGCCCGGCGTTTCTGCGCCCTGGCCTTCCACTTATGGATCAGATCCCCGTTCAGGAGGGCCTCCAGACTCCGCTTCATGGAAAAATCATACTGGCCCATAAGCCCTGAGGGCTTGAAGATCATTACCAGGATCAGCAGCAGCGCATAGGCGATCATCCGCCAGTCGCTGAACACCCGCAAAGCCTCCGGCAGGGCGGTAAGCACCGCCGCCGAAACCACGGAGCCCAGCATGGACCCCATGCCCCCCAGCACTACCATGACCAGGATCTCAATGGAAGTCATGAACTTGAAGTTATCCGGCTTGAGTATGCCCAGGTACCCGCTGTACAGAGCCCCGGCTACCCCTGCAAAAAAGGCGGAGACCACAAAGGCAAAGGTCTTATAGGCCGTTACCGGGATGCCGGAAGCCTCTGCGGCGATCTCATTTTCCCGGATGGCGTAAATAGCCCGGCCATGACGGGATTTCATCAGGGTGTGGATCAGAAAGCAGGTGATTCCTACCCACAAAAAGGTGTTCAAAAAGTTGGTAGTCTTTGGGATGCCCAGCAGGCCTCCCGCTCCCCCGGTAAAGGAAAAGCCCAGCACGTCATCCAGATTGGTGAGGATGACCCGGATGATCTCCCCGAAGCCCAGCGTGATGATGGCCAGATAATCCCCCTTCAGCCGCAGAGCGGGAATGCCGATAAGGAAACCTGCCAACGCCGCCGCCAGACCGCCCAGCACCGCTGCCACGGCAAAGGCCCCCTGGCCCCTGAGCCCCAGACGGGTCATGAAAATGGCGGAAGCATAGGCGCCCACGGCCATAAAACCCGCATGACCCAAAGGCAGCTGCCCCAGATACCCGGTGGCCACATTCAACGAGACTGCCAGAATGATATAGATACCGATCTTTACCACTACCTTGCTGTAGTAGCCGGAGAGCACGCCCCCGGAGATCAGCAAACTGCCCCCCAGAAGAAACAGGGCAAACAGCACTGCGTTGATCAGATACATCCAGGGAACGGGGATAAGAATACGCTTTTTCTCCATGGCGGCCTCCTTACACCTTTTCCTGCACTTTGTGGCCCATGATGCCCGTAGGCTTGATCAGCAGCACCAGAATAAGAATGGCAAAGACCACCCCGTCTTTCCAGGTGGAAAGGCCCACCGCCGCGGTAAGCGCCTCCACCAGACCGATAAGCAGCCCGCCGATCATGGCGCCGGGGATGGAACCGATGCCTCCCAGCACCGCCGCTACAAAAGCCTTCAGGCCCAGCATAGAGCCCATGGTGGCCCCCACCTGCGGGTAGGCGGCGCAATAGAGGATGGAGCCGATGCCCGCCAGAGCAGACCCCAGCGCAAAGGTGAAGCTGATGGTCCTGTCCACGGGGATGCCCATAAGCTGGGCCGCCTCCGGATCTTCCGAGACCGCCCGCATGGCCTTGCCCATGGAGGTGTTGCGCACCAGCAGCGTCAGGGCGATCATGGTCACGGCCGTAACCACCAGGGTAAGCAGCGCCGTGCCGGAAAGGGCCACATTGGGCCCCAGCTGCACATCCGGCAGATCAAGATAGGCCTTCAGGGCGGAAACATCCTGCTTGCCCGCTCCCAGGAATATGGGCAGCTGCATCACGTTCTGCAGCAGGTAGCTTACGCCTATGGCAGTGATCAGCAGGGAAATACGGGGGGATTTGCGCAGGGGCTTATAGGCGGCCTTTTCTATGACCACCCCCAGCAGCGTGCAGGCAGCCACCGCCAGCACCATGGCCAGCAGGGGATGCATCAGGCTCAGCGCAGCCCAAAGCACATATCCGCCCACCATGATCACGTCTCCGTGTGCAAAGTTCAGCAGAGAGATGATGCCATAGACCATGCTGTAGCCTATGGCGATGAGAGCGAACACCGCCCCCGCCTGGAGCCCGTTGATGAGCTGCCGGAAGATCATGGACCAGGGAAACATAGAGTTCTTTTACCTTTCGTTTTTAATACATACAAACAGACGCTCCGTTTGCCCTGCCGTCATTGCAAAAAGGCATGAGCGCCGGACAGCGCCCGCCCGGCTCCCACAGGGAACCGGACGGGACGCCGGGGGTACTTAGTAGTTCTGGCTGAAGACCTCTTCGCCGTTTTCAAGATGCATGATGACCGCATCCTTGATGGGGTTGTTATGTTCGTCAAAGCTGTAGCCGGAGGGGCTGGTGATGCCCGCCAGATCCCCGCAGCTGTTGCGGATACCATCGATAACGGCCTGCTTATAGGCTTCGGATCCGGGGACTTCCCCGGTCTTTTCGGCTTCTTCCAGAGCCCGGGCCATACACATGGCCGCATCATAGCCCAGAGCGGCAAACATGTTCAGGGAATCCTTGCCGTAAGCGGCGATATAAGCTTCTTCAAAGGCGGCTACCTCGGGAGTACCGGAAGCATAGGCGGAGCAGTAGTAGCTGCCCTCCAGATTCTCAGCGGAAGCATAGTTCTTTACGCCTGCCCAGCCGTCTCCGCCCAGGAAGGTAGCGGTAAGGCCGATCTCACGGGCCTGAGAAACGATCAGTCCGTCATCCTCATAGTAGTTGGGGCAGAAGATCACGTCCGGGTTCTTGGCATGGATATTGGTCAGCTGTGCCTTAAAGTCCATATCGCCGGCAGCATACCCTTCCTGATCCACCACTTCAATGCCCAGTTCCTGGCACTTTTTCACAAAGGCGTCCTTCAGGCCTACGGAATAATCATCGCCGTTCTTATAGATGGCGGCTGCGGTTTTGGCTCCCAGCTTTTCATAAGCAAAGCTGGCCATCTTTTCCCCCTGGAAGGGATCGGTAAAGCAGGTGCGGAACACGTTGTCGTATACCGTATCCGTTGCGGCGTCATAGGTAACGGCCTCGGCGGTAGCAGAGGCGGTGATCATGGGCATGTGGATGGGATAAGCCTCTCCTGCCACGGCAATGGTGTTGCCCGTGAGCACATCGCCGATAAGCGCGGTGATGCCGTCCTGCTCCACCATACGGGAGAATACGGTAATGGCTTCGGTAGAATCGCCTTTCTGGTCATAAAAGAACATCTGGATCTTCTTGCCGTTTACGCCGCCCTTTTCGTTATACTGGTTCATATACAGCTCCACGCCGTTACGCACTGCCAGACCGTATACTGCATTATCGCCGGTGAACGGCCCCAGCATGCCCACTTTAATGGTATCGGCGTCTTTGGCTGCCTGGCTGCCGCCGTCGTTGCCCTTGGAGCAGGCCATAAGGCTCATAAGCATCATGAGCGCTGCGGCCATGGCCATTACCCGTTTGAAAAATACGTGTTTCATTTTTGTTTCCTCCTTGTGATCATTCATAAAAAAACGGCCCTGCAAGGCTTGCAGGACCGTGTTTGCCGGTTTGCTGCCTTGCGCTATGTTCCGCTAATAATGACTGCCAGCAGAACGACAGCCAGAATAATAACGGACAGCGCAAAGCGAACGCTGACGGAGACCAGCGCCATGGAACGGGCAGAGAACGCCTGCCGACGGGATGCCGTTTGCCGAAGCGCTTGCGTCATGGTGCTTTCCTCCTTGCGTTTTTCGATATGATACTCCCTATTTATGCGTTTGTAAAGAGTTTTTTGCAAATTTTTATGCGGAATTTTATATTATATAGCGGGTACCGGAAAAATCCTTAAAACTTGCACAGGAATACTTGGGCAAAATCGGCACAGAATAAGCACCAGATCTCATAAGATGCTGCATAGGCTTTGCAAGGAAGGAAGAAGCGGATGCCCTCCTGGATCATCCATACAGCTGAATACGATGTGGACACGGCGGCCCTGCTCCGGCGGCGGCTGCTGGCGGCCCATGCCCCCTTTGCCCTGGGTGAAGCAGCCATGGGCTGCGCCGTGACCATAGAAGGCGCCAAAGGAGCCGAGCTTCTGGCAGAGGCCCTGTGCGAGGTACTTTGCCGGGATCTGCTGGTCTTTGCCCTTTCCGCCATGGCGGACGGAACCCCCTTTTCCCTGGAGGAAAAGCGCTCGCTGGTGCTTTCCGCCGCCCGGGCTGCCCGGAGCCAGGAGGATACCACCCTCCTGAAGCGGCAGCTGACCGCCTATCTGCGGCGGGAAAACCGGCTCTGCCTGGAGGGGTATATGCGCTTTCGCATGGAGGGGACCCTGCTGTTCTGGGAACTGTGCATAGAGCAGGCCGCCGCCCAGCTGTTGCTGCAGAAGGAGTATGGGGAACTGATCTCCCTGCTGCAGGGCTATGTGCAGGAGCAGCCGGATAAGCTGGAGGAGCTGCAGCTGTGCCTCCACGAGGACGGCAGCTGTACCCTGACGGATAAGGAGGCTTTGTGCATCGAGTACGCCGACCCATCGCAGGAAGGGCTGGTAAGCCTGCTGGTAAGCATGGCCCCCCGGCACCTGACGGTCTATGATCTGGCGGGCCCCGGTCAACAGGGACTGGTAGATACTTTGCTGCAGGTGTTTTCCGGCCGCATCAGCCTGTATACCTGAAGAGCCGTCGGAAAAACGCCGTGTCTTCTTATGCAGGCGGCACAGGCGCAAAATACACACAGTGTGCTGCGGATCTTTTATCGCCCCTGCGTATTCCGAATGACGATGGCTCCGCAGCCGGCATGGCGATCTGCCCCCGCTCCATGCCGGGAGCATAAGGAGCAGCATGCCGCCGATATCCTTTTGCCGCCGACAGGATGAAGACCGTTTCGGCTTCAGAACCGCCCGGAAACAATACATCGAGAAGATACGGAGCGGCAGCACAGGTTCTGACAATAGTGGACGCCGCAGCCCATGCCGAACCTGCGTTTGCGGCCCGCACAGGGCTTATCTCTGACCCTGCGGCGCTCCGGTGCCATAGTCGATGCCGGCGCCATCGATGATATGGTGCAGAGGTTCAGCTTTGCTGCATTCCTTATGGGTGCTTGCATGCCGAATCCGTTTCATCCGTTTCGGGTCAATCCTCCATATCCTGCAGCACATCAGGGAAATTCAAAATTATCCTGACAGTTCCCGCCCTATTTTCTCTCTGCAATACAGTCTGCCGCACACTTCGCCGCTATTAAAGCACACTTTCAAACTTTTCCAGTATCCCGGCCAGCTCCGGGGTCAGCCGTTGACGGCACTCCTGCTTCAAATTCTCCGGCACGCCGTAAAAAGCCTCGGCGATGCTGCCGGTGATGGCAGCCAGCGTATCGCTGTCGCCGCCGAGGGACACCGCCGTGCGTAGTGCATCCTCAAAACCCGTGCTTTCCAGAAATGCAGTGACGGCCTGCGGCACTGTCTCCCGGCAGCTCTCCACATGACGATAGGCGGGGCGGATCTCGTCACAGGTGCGGCCCAGATCATACCCGAACGCACGCTCCACATACGCCCTGATATCTGCCCTGCTGCAGCCCGTGCGGGCAAGAAAGATGGCGGCGGCGGCGGCCTGTGCGCCCCGGATGCCCTCCGGGTGGTCGTGGGTCACCTCGGCGGTGAGCTGTGCCAGATGCAATGCCTCCGTCATATCCTCCGCCAGCCACGCCGCCGGAGACACCCGCATGGCGCTGCCGTTGCCATAGCTGTGGTAGGACTGCGGATCCTCCTCATACAGCCAGCCTTCAAACCGTGCGCCATAGCCTCTGTCAGGATAGAGGCGGCCCAGCCGCTGCATCTCCCGCACCAGCGCCGCTTTGATAGCGGCATCCTCCTGCCTATGCGTATCCAGCAGCGCTTTTGCCACAGCCAGCGTCATTACCGTATCGTCCGTAAATTGGGACCGCCGGCTGAACAGCGGGAAATCCTTGGTCTTGCAGTTGTTGCAGTCGAATTCGTAGGGGCTGCCCACGATATCACCCAAAATTGCACCGTACACGGGTATCACCGCCCCCGCTTCTGTACATCCTCATCGATGCGGTGCTTCCAGTCGGCACTGAGAGCTCTTGCGGCGCGGACGCTGCACACGGCCTCACTGATGACCTCGTAATTAAGCGCCGTACCGGCTTCATCGCACTTGTAGTTCACCGCACGGTCGGCGTCGATGCCGAAGCGGGCCGCTTCCTTTGCCGCGTCGATGTTGGCGCCCAGAAAAAGGAACTCCCAGCCGTACTTCTCCTTTTGCCGCCGGATCATGCGCTGCACCGTCCCGTAGTCATAGCGGCGGCTGGCGTTTTCGTAACCGTCAGTGGTGATAATGAACATGGTCTTTTTCGGCACATCCTCCCGGCGGGCGTATTTGTGGATGTTGCCGATATGATGGATGGCCCCGCCCACAGCGTCCAGCAGCGCCGTGCAGCCGCGAGTGAAATACTCCTTTCCGGTCATGGGCGGCACTTTGCCAAGAGGCAAACGATCATGAATGACCACGCTCTCGTTGTCAAAGAGTACCGTGGAGACCAGCGCCTCTCCTGCTTCTTTCTTCTGTTTGGCGATCATGGAGTTGCAGCCCCCGATGGTATCTGCCTCCAGTCCCGCCATGGAACCGCTGCGGTCCAGGATGAAAACCAGTTCTGTCATAATAAAAACCCTCCTTCGTTTGATTACGCTGCCATTGTAGCGCATCCGAAGGAGGGGTTGGTCGCCTGCCGGGCGACATTTATTTTGTTTTCAGGTGCTCCGCCCACTCTGCTTCCCTGAAGCCCACAAGGACGAAATCGTCCCCCACCAGCAGCGGGCGCTTGACCAGCATACCGTCTGCGGCAAGGAGCTTCAGCATCTCGTCCTCGCTCATGGCGGGCAGCCTGTCTTTCAGTTCCATGGACTTATAGAGCAGACCGCTGGTGTTAAAAAACTTCTTCAACGGCAATCCGCTGCGCCGGTGCCAGGCGGCCAGTTCCTCATACGCAGGGTTCTCCAGTTTTATGTTGCGGAGATCATAGGCGATGCGGTTTTCGTCCAGCCACTTCTGCGCCTTCTGGCAGGTGGTGCATTTGGGGTAGCAGATAAAAGTCATGGTTCACGCTCCTGTTCTATTTAATAATTTCATCACTTTGAGGATTCACCGGCTCATGCTCAAAATCTTCCAACCAATCTTCGTAGCTGAGGCCCTCAATGCTGCAAATTACAACACGGTTCCAGCGCTCCTTAAGACTTTTTCCGTTAAAAATTTTCGCCTGAACAAGCTCTTCCGCTGTATCAAAGTCGCATCCGCCGTCTATATCGCAGTAACCTACCCAGTACGGCTTGTCGTACTGTGGTAAGTAGCCGAGATAATGTTCTTCCTCATTGGGGTCATCACTGAAATAAAAGCAGGTCTCGTCAATATTTACGCCGACAGTCAATTCGCGAAAAAAGAAATCCCAATCCATTTGATTTTTCATTATTTTCACGCTCCCAACAAGCTCTGATCAAAGGCAAACAGTGCCTCGTTGATCTTGAAAATGTCATAGTCCCGCTGCATGATAAAGTATTCGATGATGACGTCGAACTTGCTGCTGGGGCTGAGAGCATAGCCCGCGCGGGCGATGAGGTCGCGGGTCTCCGGCAGGCTCAGCTCCAGCGCGATGGCGAAGGCCACCGCCGTGGGCTTGGAGGGCTTGTAGTCCGGGTTGTTGCGGATCTTGGAGAACAGCTTGCGGTCTACGTTGGCCTTCTTGTAAACCTCGGTGTCCTTTTTGCCGCTACGGTCGATGAGCTTCAACAGCGTCTCCGAAAATCCGGCGTCCAAATGCGCAAGCGCCTCGTCCAGCCCGGAGGTCGCCACGGAAGCCATCATCGGTGCAGGCATGGCATCCTCACAAAGGGCCGCTGCCTGTTCCTCAAAAGCACTCATCCGGCGCAGCCGTTCCCGCCGGGTGTCGGTGTGCGTGTCTGCATAGTGGTCGTCTATGTACTCCGCAATGTCTGCAAACAGCTTGCTGCTGATCTGGTATGCCTTGCGGTCAAAAATGACGATGTACACCGTCATGTCGTTCTCTGCGAGGAATTCGCTGATGGTGTCCACCGCCACCCGGAGCGCCTGATCCTTGGGATAGCCAAAAACGCCGGAGGAGATCAGCGGGAACGCCACCGACTCGCAGTTGTGCTCCTTGGCCAGTGCAAGGCTTGTCCGGTAGCAGGAGATGAGCTGTTCCCGTTCGCCGTGGCTGCCGCCGTTCCACAGGGGGCCGACGGTATGGATCACATACTTGCAGGGCAGACGATACGCCTTGGTGATCCTGGCGCTGCCGGTCCTGCAGCCGCCCAGCGCCCGGCACTCGGCCAGCAGCTCCGGCCCCGCCGCACGGTGGATACATCCATCCACGCCGCCTTCGCCCTGAAGGGTTTCGTTTGCCGCGTTGACAATGGCATCTGTATTCATTTTTGTGATGTCGTTACGAACGATAATAAGGGGCATATTGTCACCACCAATTCCAATACTTCAGGATCGATCCAATGGGCTGTTGCGCTTTGCTTTTTCTGATTCGTTTTTTCAATTCTCGGGATCTCCGTGCCCGGGCAGGCAGCCCCTGCTTTTTCCAATGATCCCCGCCATCCTCATTACGCTTTGGGTGCCGTCCTCTCCGCACGGATATGCAAAACGCTCTGCCGCCCGGCAGCGCATTGGGGCTGCTGCAGCACTTGACGGCGGTGTTCAGTATAATATCATATTCCGGTAAAGCGCGCAATAAAGCAAAGGCGGAAGGCCGCCCCGCATCTTTCTCACAGAAACCAGCCCCATGCCCTGCCCGCAAAGTTACCCGCAGACGATCCGACTTGAACGGTAAACCCAAAGAGAAGTGCGCTGACAATGACCGATTTTGATAATAAAAAATGCGTTTTACATTTTGCGGGCAGCTCATTCGCTGTTTATGGGGAGGACATTTTGCGGAAACCTTGCTATACTTTTCTTCGGAGGGAACACAAATGGATCAGACGAAGATAGGCAAATTCATCGCCGCCCTGCGGAAAGAGCAGGGCTTAACACAAGCCCAGCTCGGAGAAAAGCTCGGTGTGACCAACAAAACCATTTCCCGTTGGGAAAGCGGCAACTATATGCCCGATGTTGAAATGCTGTCGCTGCTGTCAAAGGAATTCGGGGTAAGCATCAACGAACTTATCAGCGGCGAACGGCTTTGGGCGGAGGATTTCAGGAAAGCCGCCGACAATAACCTGGTTACGGCGCTGAACAACAGCACCTTTACGCTGAAAGAAAAGATAACGTTTTTTAAGAGAAAATGGCTGCATGAACATATTGCAGCTATCATGCTGTGTATTGCGGCGTGGACAGGTCTTATAATATGGACAGCGCTAAAATTACGAGGCAGCGGTTCTTATGCGCTTTTGGGCGCAATCGGCAGTATGCTCGCCATACTTTTCTATATGGTGCTGTATAACCGTATGATGGCGTATGTGGAGAGCCGCGCATATCGGGCAGCGTCAGATAAGGAAGCCGAAAAAAACACTTAACATCATAACGGCTTCAAAGGCGAAGGCTGCTCAGCTGTTCCTCTTATATTCGCCTTATAGGGGATGTGATTTTGGCTGTGAGGATATTATGCTTATCACAATGAAGCGAAGGAGGTTTCAAAAATGGAACAGATCAAAACAGGAAAGTTTATTGCCAAAAAACGCAAAGAACTGAATTTAACCCAGGAACAGCTTGCCGAACGCTTGGGTGTTTCAAACAAAACCATTTCAAAGTGGGAAACAGGAAAATGTATGCCCGACTATGCTGTGATCAAGAACTTGTGTGAAGAACTGAAGGTATCGGTTTCTGAATTGATGGATGGTGAAGAAGCTGACGATAAAAGCATTCGTGTGTATGATGACGAACAGATCCTGGATTTATTAAGAAGAACGCAGGAATTAGAAAAGCAAAAAGTAATGCTGGCTGGCGTTATCCTTATTGTTATGGGAATTGCTCTTCAAGCATTATCGCATACCTTTGGCGGCTCAGATGTCAAAGACTTTTTCGCAGGAATTCTATTGGGGCTGTCTGTAGCCGAAATGCTGGCAGGTATTTTTGTAATTGCTAGGAGCGCCTGCAGTCAACGCCGATAACCGAAAAGAAAGCAGGAGATAATTTTATTTTACAAAACGGGTTTTTAGATAAAGCACATGCAGCAAGCTTGTAATGCCGGATAAGCTGCTGCAAGAGAGTTCCTGAAGACTGAGAGTTATTATATGGCAGCATCCCCGCAGAAAACGGTTCGCTTGTTGTTGCCTTGGAAAGCCAGACCCGCTACAAGCGAACCAAAAAGCACTCACAATCATTAGCCCGGCGCCGCCCGAAGCACGCCGCTGCCCAAAGCGCCGGCCAAAGTCCCTGTCAGTCCAGCAGCTGCAAAAGGCCGATCACAAACAGGTGCAGGGGATAGTACACATAGAAAAGCCACTTCATAAGAGGGCTGCTCTTGCCTGAATTGCTCCGCTTTCCGTTATAAAGCCATAGAATGGGGATGGCGAGCACCACCGCCATTTGCAAAAGCCCATAGACCACATCCAGCGCCAGGCAGTAGACCAGTGCATACAGGGCCACATAAAAGACCATCCACAGCATCTGCTTTTTAAAATTGCCCCGGTTGGTGCCAAAGGCCAGCACACACAGGCTGGCAATGCAGCTCCAATCGGCAGGGAAGGAGATCAGGCATATGAGCAGGATCAGCAGCACCCGCAGGCTCTCCCGGCGGATCTGCCGGCTGCCGGCCACCCGCAGCATCACCAGCCCCCAGGCCAAAGACCACATAACGCTGGTCTGGTTCAGCAGGCTTCCGTTCCAGAAGGGAATAAACGAACGCCAGCCTTCAAACCCCGCCGAGGCAAACACATAGGCAAAATGCGCCAGCAGGGCAAACCCGAACAGTCGCCGGGTATACCTGTGTATATCCCGGGTATGATGATATCCCTCCGCAATGAAATAACACATGACGGGGCAGGTGATCCGGCCTATCATGTGCAGCAGCAGGGGCAGCGCCTCCCTGGGATACCCGGGAAACAGCCACCAGGCTATGTGATCCAGCGTCATGGCGGCAATGGCAATAAGTTTTATGGTATTGGCGCTTAAAAGCTTCTTCATGCAGGGGTAATCCTCTCTTACTTGCGATTCCGGTCATGAGTATACCACAACCGGCCCCAGGCATACAGCCTGCCGTACAGAAAAACGTCATTCCAGCAGATCCGGCCGGCCGGACTGAATGGCGCTCAGGTTCCGGGCGATCCGCTCTTCCTCCCAGTCCCACCAGCGCAGCTCTTCCAGCCGGGCAATGGTCTGCGGGTCAAAGCGCCGGCGGATAGGTCTGGCAGGCACGCCCCCCACAATGGTGTAAGGCGGCACATCCTTTGTTACCACCGCCCGGGTGCCGATGACGGCTCCGTCCCCCACGGTAACGCCGGAAAGGATCACGGCTTCATAGCCGATCCACACATCGTTCCCGATCACAATATCGCCTTTATTGTCCCATGCGTCCCGGATATTCTTCGGATCAAGCCCCCATTGTTCATAGAAGATGGGGAAGGTATACGTAGACAAAGACCGCAGGCTGTGATTGCCGCTGGTAAACAGAAACTTTGCGCCGCAGGCAACGGAACAGAATTTGCCTATTTTTAGCCTGTCTCCGTTGACAGGGTAATGATACAGCACGTTATTCTTTTCAAAATCCCGGGGATCATGAACGAAGTCGTTGTATATGGTGTAGGCTCCCACCTCAATATTGGGGCCGTTGACTACGTCCTGCAGATATACGATCTGCGTATCGCCAGGGCGCGGATAAATCTTATTTCTCATGACGTTTCTCCTTTTTATGCAGGCACAGCCCCGCGGCAAGTCCGATCAGCATCCCCAGAAAGGTGCCAAGCCCTCCGTTCCCTTCTCCGATCAGAGAGCCGAAGGCCAAACCATGGCACATGCCCATACACATTCCCTCCGCAGCATAATCCTCCTCCGCCCTGTGTCTGCGTATGTTCGGGCGAACACAGAAGAACATGACAAGCAGGCCCAGGGATATCCATGGCATGGCTGCCCGCAAAAAAGCCAATACGTTTTCCATTTGTAAACGCTCCCTCCAAAGTTATGCCGGATCCGTCGTTTTCGGATCCGCCATGCCGCAGAACAGATGCAGACCTGAAGCGGCATTAAAGCCCGTGGCGGCAAACACGCTGCACCGCTCCACAATGCCGAAGTACCGGGCGGGCACCAGCTTCATGCCCACAGCCCCCACAAGCATCAGCCCCAACGCGACCCCGGCGCAAATGCCGTAAGAACGACAGCCCTTATTCCGGATCCCCGCTGCGATGCAGAAGGTCAGCGAAACAATGGACAGCATCACCACCACCCCCGTGACCGCCATATGCATCACATCCTGAAAGGCCCCCGCATAACCGCTGCTGCTGAGGGGGAACATCCGGTACCCTATGGCCGAGATCCATTCCATGGCGCCAAACAGGTATACGCCCGTGCGCAGCAGCCTGGTTTTCTGCCCCTGTATGCCGATACATACCACCGTGGCGCAGACCACTTCGCAAACGTTGTAAAAAGCGCTCAGCCGGTTCCACAGGGCGAGGGAGGGCGCATCTGCGGCGCTCAGGTCGCTGACCGCCTGCGCCATCCAATCGTACCCCGGATAGGCAAGGGGCGAGAATACCACCGCCGCCGTATAGGAAAGCAAACTCACAATACCCAAAAGACCCAGCTTCTGCAAAAACGTTTTTTTCATATGCTTTTTAGCCTCCAATGCACATCGCCCGTTTCACCTCTGCACATACAGCGGCGGAAAAACGTGCTTTCTTTCGCCTCTTATGCGGAATGATCCGCCGTTTATATTCTTTTCCGGCCGCCGTGCTCCGGGGTCATATCTTTTTGCAGGCATCCCTGCCGTCATTTCCCCCCGGATAAAACGGGTTTGTGAAAACTGCGGAAGAACAGCCGCACATGCGCCTCCAGCTTTTCCAGACACTCCTGCTCCCGTTCCGGCTGCCGGTCGCATATGCCTAAAAAAGTCATAAGCGGGGCGGTATAAAGCATGGCCAGCGTATCCGAATCCAGTGGAAGAAGCTCTCCTGCGGCTATGAGACTGCGGAAGATCTCCCCGTGGTAAGCGGTCAGCCGGTCTACATACCGTTGGGAATAAAGGGTGGACAGTTCCGGAGAGCGGAACTGCTCCATGGTCATCATCCGGCGAAAGCGGCTTATGACCGGGTCGTGGAGGGAATACAGAAACATCCCCCGTACCTTTTCCAGCAACGTTTCCTCCGTGATGCCGGTAAACACGGGTACATCCTCCTCCGCATCCTGCACATGGACAGAGAGCCTGCCCGTATCCCGTTCATACCGGGCGGCCGTGGCTTCCACAATGGCGTCGAATATGGCCTGCTTGCCGGAAAAATGATTATAAAGGGAGGGGGCCCGGATCCCCACGGCGGCGGCGATCTCTCCTACGCTTACCGCATCATAGCCCCGCTGGGCAAACAGCTCCAGGGCCTTATCCAGTATCCTCTGCTTGGTATCCGGCTGCATCATTGTCCTCCCGTAGCTAACTAATATTAGTTAGCCAAATTATAGGGCCGACACCCTCGTCTGTCAACAGGGCATGCGCTTTTTCTTTTATGGCGGCGGCGGGGAAAGCTCCCTTTATTCGGGTGTTTCCGGCCATTCGTTTACAAGTTGTTAACCTTCCCGTTGCACCGGAAGCGACTTTTTGTGGTACAGTGATACACATAAAAGTGTGTGCCCCGGAGGCATGTATGAAAAAAACACGGATCCTTATCCTTTTGTCCCTGCTGCTTCTGGCAGGCTGCACCGTAAGCCGTGAGGAACAGTCTGCAGCGGCGCTGAAAGACAGCTTTACCCGGGAGCCCCTGCTGCTGCAGGCCGCAGCTCCCACCGTTACCCCGCTGCGGGAAAGCCCTACGCCTCTGCATACCCTGTTGGCATCAGGCAGCCCCCCGGCAGAGACCTTTGAGCCGGATACGGTCACTCCCACCCCGGCGCCCCTGCCGGAGCTGCCTGCGGAAGAACCCTTTGTGGACGATGCATGGGAGGGTGCCGGTCTGGAAGCAGCCGCGGAGGTAAACGAAACCGTGGATGCAGACCCTTCCCGGAAGCAGAGCGGCGCCACCGCCGATCAGGAGCAGACCCTGGGCATGGCTCTGTGCGACCTGGCCCTGTCTTTGGAGGATTCTCCCTATCTCAAGGGCGGATATACGGATGCGCAACAGGGCTTTGACTCCCCCGGCTTCGTATATTTCTGCCTGAACAAGATGGGAGAGACCACGCCCCTGCTGACCCCGGTAGGATATGCCAACCGAACGCAATGGAGCCGCGTGGATTCGCTGGAGACGGCGCAGCCCGGAGACCTTCTGTTCTTCATCACCGGACAGGAGGTGGAGATCGACTGCGTAAGCATCTATCTGGGGGATGGACAGATGATCTATCCCTCGGCCAGCCGCAAAGGGGTGATCGTGGTGTCCACCCAAACAGCATATTGGAAACGGCATTTTCAGCTGGGAAGGCGGGTGTTTTGATGGAGCGGAGGATCGATTTGCAGACCTGGGAGCGCCGGGCGGTGTTTTCCCTTTTCGGTCAGGGCTACAGCCCCTATTATGATGTGACCGTGCCCGTGGATGTAACGGAGCTGGTGCGGCTGTGCAAGGCAAAGGGGCTTTCCTTTTACCGGGCCATGCTGTATGTATGCACCCGGGCGGTCAACGCCGTTCCTGCTTTTCTGGTGCGGATCCGGACGGATGGCGTATACCGGTTGGACTTTGCCTCTCCCTCTTATACGGTAGCGGGGCAAAACGGCGTCTTCGGCATCATGACCACAGAGTATATCCCCGGGGAAGGGCTTTCCGCCTTCTGCGCCCGGGCGCTGGCGGCAGAAAAGGCGGCTTCCGGCATTCAGGCGGATGAAGGGCAGCGGGACGATCTGATCTTTTTCTCTTCGGTGCCCTGGTTCTCCTTTACCGCCGTGACCCAGGAGAGGCCCCTGAGCCCGGATGATTCTTTCCCCCGGATCCTGTGGGGAAAATATGTTTGGGAAGGGGAGCGGTGCAGGCTGCCCCTTTCCATGGAACTGAACCACCGACTTCTGGACGGGGCCCATATACAGGCCCTGCTGGAGCAGATACAGATCGTCATTAAGACCCTTACAAAGGAGGAAGCCTGATGGAGATGGAGCAGAAAGAAAAACGGAAAAAAGACCCCCGGCCCCTGTATAAACGGGGCTGGTTTATGATCCTGTGCCTGGTGCTGGTGCTGCTCCTTCTTTTTTGCGGCACGGTGTACGCTACGGTGAATCTGGGCAGAAAGAACGCCCGGAGCAGCCCCAAGCCCACCGCTGCAGAAACCGCCGCCCCGGAAGCGGAGAATACCCCTCTGCCCAACTTCCATGCCCTGGGCTGGGATCCGGATACGGCCAAAATGCAGCTGCCCGCAGATGTACTGGAAGCCAACAGGGATATCCTGAGCCGGGAATACTGGGTGGATATCACCCCGGAGAATGAGACCGGCATTCAGCTCTTCCGCCATGTGAGCCTGGGCTGGACCTATATCGCCTTCCCGGACGGCCGGTATGTCCGCCTGGGAGAGGGCACCGGCGGGGTGCTCCACGCCCTGTGTACGGATCTGGATCTGGACGGGCAGGAGGAACTGCTGTATACCTACGCCGGGGAGATGAACGATCAGCCCTGCGCCAAGGTGGGCTGGCTCTCGCTGGCCACGCTGGAAGAAAAGGAGGGAGCCTTTACCCTGCAAAACGGCACGCTGGCCCTGCTGGAGCAGGAGGGGCGGGTGTATCTGTACCGGGCAGAGAAGCATGAAACGGATTCACTGGGCTTTTATGAGCTGACCTGCACCCAGCGGCTGGGCGAACTCCTGGAGCAGAGCGGAAAGCTTCTGCTGCTGCTGGACTGAACAGCCCTATAAACAGACATGGCGACCGGAGCGCCGTGTCTGTTTTGCTCTTAAAAGCCTTTCCCTCCAGAAGGACCGAGGGGCATAAGAAAGTAATATCGTATTTTCTCAGGAACGGCGCGGCTTTGGTCACGCCGTTTCCTGTTTCAGCAGTTCTTCCGCTCCAGGGTTTCAATCTGTCGTTCCTGTACTTCGATTTCCTGCTGCAAAAGTCCGGACTTCCGCTTTAAGCTGCGTCTGTTCGTCCTCATAGTCAGCGGACTGATTTATCCCATTTGGTTCAGCAATTAAGCGCACAAATGGGGATCGGTCTGTCAGATCACTTTTTTCTCCAAGAACTTTTCCATCAAATCAATATAGTACTCCGACTGAACTATGAATCCTACATGCCCGCCTGGAACACTGAGAATTTCCGCATCCAGTTTTCCAAATAGATCCGCAAGACGATGCTGATCCTCTTTTTTGAAGATGTCTTTCTCCGGAAGGAGAACCTGTATCTTTCCCCTCAGATGCTCAAAATCACTTTCTTTGAAAACCGGATAGTCCTTCAGCATATATACACACTTAAAATTATGAATAAACCGCCGCTTATAGTTCAAGTCAGAAGCTACTGCTTCATAAAACCCTCTGCCGTATTTCCGCTCCTCTTCCGATTCGCATTCCAAAAAGCCCGTGCTCTTTTTTAACAACAGCTTCATTTCCGTTTTAGCGGGAACCAGTTTTAGTAAAAGAAGGAATATCGGGGTTGAAAAGCGCTCTTTTCGGATGTCTCTGACATAATCGGAATCTATCGTCAAGGTGGTCGTCAAGATCATGGCTAAAACGGATTCCGGGTGTCTTTTTGCAAAAATCTGGGCATATACACCGCCATCACTTGCACCGATTAAAATCACTTTTTCAATCGACAATGCTTTCAATAGTTTTGCAGCAAAATCGATCTGTTCGTCCGCGATGGCAGTATGGAACGGATATTCATAAATCAGAAATCTGTATTTCTTTCCAAGTTTTTCGGCATATGGCATCCACATTTCCTGCATCTCTAATCCGTTAAAAAAGAGAATGACCGGTGCGCCATCCCTGCCGCCATACTGGTATCTTACCTTTATATTGTCAACAACGGCTGTTTGATAAGGGACTTTCTTCAAAAGGGCATCATACTTTTTTTTGAAGTCTCTGCTGTCATCCATGATTGTTATCCTCCGCAAATTCCAGTTTGCCAGCTTCCTTGTTTCAATATTTTTAGCATAGCTCAAACCGCCCGGTGTGCGGCTTTCAAAAAAAATCGCCGATCCCTTTAAGCGGGGACCGGCGACATGCGGTTCGTTTGAAAAGTTACTTCTCCACCCAGGCGTTCAGCCTGTCCTCGATCAGATTGAAGTAAGAGGGGCCGCAGTCCAGATAGAACTTGAAGAAGGCCTTCTGGTCATAATCATTCCCCTGCTTTTCCTGAGCCGCCCGTTCAAAGCTGCGGAGCTTTGCATACCCGTAGGCATAGGGCAGGTAGTAATAAGGCATATTCACGCTGATGGTGTACAGCTGGTTCAGGGTATCCTCATCCAGATTCACCAGCTGCTGCATATACTGGATGAACGCTTCCTGCGTCATGTCATAACCGTTGACCACCAGTGCGCAGTAAGCGCACAGCAGTGTGTCATACATGCCTTCCTGGTGATGCAGGATTCCGGAAGCGCCCGGGAACAGAAGCTGATTATAGGCAAAAAGCCGTTCGGAATACTGGCTCCAGGCTTCTGCATAGGCGGTGGGCTCCAGCAGCTGCTGGCTCCGGGGCAGGCCCTCCATGGAACGGTGGTATACATACTGATACAGATGCCCGTCATATCCCTCATGGGCCAGGGTAAACAGAATGTTCGCATCCTGTTCCGGCTGGTTAAGGATGATGGTGTTATCCTGCCACTTATCATAAGCGGCCACCAGATAGGCGGCGGGAGAGAACATATCCGCCAGCGCCCTGGGCACGGTAACATACTGAACGTTTACTTCCGGTACCTCCGGCAGCAGGGGATCCAGGGTGCTGCGCAGCACATCTATATTCTGCTGGGTATCGCCCACGCTGAACTCCTGAGGATCCGCATCCTCGGAGTAAGCGGCCATGTATTCCAAAAAGGTGTAGCTCAGCTCCTCCATCAGCTGGTTCATGGTCTCTTCCAGATCGCCGTCGTCGCTGCATACGTTCTTCATGTTATACTGGAAGAACTCGCCCATACCGGCAGCCGCAGCACCCTGAGGCGCCCGGCACTGGGGCCGCAGGGCTTCCAGCCCGTCATACAGGGACTGGTAGGCATTGTGGAACTCGTTGACCAGCAGCTCCCGGTTGCGGGCTTCGTATTCTTTGATCTCATCTGCCGTCAGACCCTCGATCTTCTCTACAGCTTCGTTGAAGGTACCCAGCAGGAAGATGGTATCCTTTTCGTTGAGAATGTCCGTAAGATCCTGGAGCACATCGTCCAGAGCGCTTTCGGTCATGAAAATGCCCAGCGTATCCGCCCGGTACTGCTCATAAGCCAGCAGCTCGTTCATAAAGTTGGGCACATCCGCCAGCAGCTGCAGATAGGTCTCCACATCCTCCCGGGTATTCAATTCATACATCCAGAAAACCAGGGGAATATCCACATGGATGCCCACATAAGCCGTCAGCGGCTCGCTGTAGCCATAAAAGGCTTCCCCGGCGATCTCTCCGTCCAGATATTCCTTCACGGTATCGTAAGCCATCTGCTCCTGCTCCGTAAGGCCGCTGCGGTCAATGGCGGTCAGCGCCGCCAGCTTTTCCCGGCACCAGACGAGCCATTTTTCGTTTTCCTCCCGGCTGTAATGGCCAAGAGACACTTCTACCGCGCTCATATCTATACCGCAGGCGGCAGGATCCTTTACCATCTGGTGCAGGGTAGTAATATCGGAGGACACATACTCCCGGAAAAAGCTTTCGTCAAACTCAGCCCACAGCTGGGAGGGAGCCACCGTAGGCGCCGGCGTATCCGTAGGTGCGGCGGTAGGTTCCGGGGTAGGGGTCGCAGCGGCAGGGGCTTCCGTAGCCTCCACCTGGGGCTGAGCGTTCTCCTTGCAGGCGGCCAGGCTGCCCAAAAGCAGCAGGACGGCCAGCAGCAGTGCGGCATAGCGTTTCATAATGCTCTCCTTTCTCAAAGCACAGAAGATGAGGGGATGTTGTGATAAGTATAACAACGGCAGATACGCCTGTCAAAGGAAACCGGAGCATCCGCCAGATTTCACGGTGCAGTGCCTATTTATGATAGGCCTCGTGATGCATGATCTTGAAACACCGGTACAGCTGCTCCAGCATCATGAGCCGGGCCAGCCGATGGGGAAAGGTAAGGCTGCTCAGCGACAGAGTTTCTTCCGCCCGATCCAGAACCTCGCCGGAAAGCCCCAACGAGCCGCCGATGACGAAGCACACCTCCCGCCCCCGGCCTTCCAGTTCTTCCAGATGGGCGGCCAGTGCTTCGGAAGTATACGTTTTGCCGCCGATAGCCAGGGCAATCACATATTCCCGGGGTCCTATGGCGGCCAGCAGACGCCTGCCCTCCTTTTCCCTGACCTGTGCCTGTTCCCGAAGGGAAAGCTCTTCGGGGGCTTTTTCATCGGGTACCTCCGTCTCCCGGCAGCGGCAGTAGCGGGTCAGACGCTTGGCATATTCGGCGCAGCCCTCCGTAAAGAAACGTTCCTTCAGTTTTCCCACGCAGCAAAGATGGATATTCATGCTCAAACCTCAAATACTCCGGTGGGTTCATCCCTCCGGGCCAAAGCCAGGGAAACATCGGTTATGCCCGCTTCCTCCAGTACGCCCTGCACCGTGGCCACCGCCAGAGGCGGAAAATTGTTTTCTTTGGACAGATGCCCCAGGACGGCGTTTTTCACCCCGGTAGCCCGCAGCTGCGCCAGAGCCCTGCCGCAGTCCTCATTGCACAGATGGCCCCGGCCGGAAAGGATCCGCTGCTTGAGGGCATAGGGATAAGGCCCTGCCATGAGCATATCCACATCGTGGTTGGCTTCCAGCAGCAGGATATCGCTGCCCCCCAGCAAATGGAGCATACGTTTATCTACATGGCCGATATCCGTACATACGGCGCACTTTTTCCCTTCATGCACCAGCGTATAGCCTACGGAGTGGACGGCATCGTGGGGTGTGGTAAAGGGATGGATACAGACCTTGCCCAGATAAAAGTCCTCGTCGCTTTCAAAGACGCAGGCATTTTGGGGCGGAAGCCCGGGACACAGCCGCCACAGGGCACCCCAGGTATCGGCATTGGCATATACGGGAATCCCATACTTTTTAGAGAGCACCGCCAAGCCTTTAATATGATCCGTATGCTCATGGGTGATCAGTATGGCGGTAAGCTGCCCCGGATCCCCGCCGGCCTCTGTCAGCAGGCCGCAAAGCCGCCGGCAGGAAACCCCGGCGTCCACCAAAATACGCTGATCCCCCGCCTCTATATACACCGAATTCCCGGAGGAACCGCTGCAAAGGGGTATGAATTTCATGAAAACCGTTTCCTCTCTGGGGAAAGAGAGACATATTTCCCCCGCTTTCCCGAAAATACTGTAAGAAACAGTATAGCACATCCCTGCCCCGGGGGACAACGGGAAAGCTCCGCTTTTGAGGCGCCCCCTGCCGCATGAGCGGTGCCCGGCCCGGCACTGACGAAAGCAGAAAGCGCTTCGCTGCCCGCTGCATCCACCGGCTGCGCCGTATACGGGGGGGGCGGGGCGCACGGCGTGCCTTCGGCACGCCTGCGGGGCCGCTTGCGGCCCCGCAGAGTTCCGGCGCAGAGCCGGAACGTGCGCCCCGCTATCAGCGAATAAGCGATACTTCGCAAAGGAACGTCCCCATGTTCCAAATATCGTAAAAACCAAAGCTGTTTTACACCCTTTCCTTCGCCACCCGAACCCCGTTTCCTCTCAGATTGCTTTTAGCCTCCGGATCGGATCAGTCTATGATTTCTTTATAAGTATATTTTTTTATAGTATGGACTTTTTGAAAAAACATGCTATACTGTGGCCATGATACAGGAAAAAGCCTATGCAAAGCTGAATCTGACCCTTGGCGTGCTCTTCAAACGTCAGGACGGGTACCATGCCCTGGATACGCTTATGACCACTGTAAGCCTGTGGGATGATATTATTATAGAAAAATCCCGGCAGGTGGAAGTGTTCACCGAAGGAGCCTCTTTGCCCTTTGAGAACACCATGTACAAAGCGGCCATGGGGTATAAGGAACTGACCGGCCGAGGTGCGTTGATCCGCTGTAAAAAGCGGCTGCCTGCGCAGGCGGGCATGGGCGGCGGTTCGGCAGACGGAGCGGCGGTGCTCCGGGGGCTGCAAAAACTCCACCGGCTTCTGGATGACAAAGAGTTGGCAGCGCTGGCTTTGTCTGTAGGAGCGGACGTGCCCTTCTGTTTGCAGGGGGGGCTGTGCCGTTGTCAGGGCATAGGGGAACAGCTGACACCGGTAAAGGGACCCCTGCTGCATTTTGCGGTGATCAAGCCGGAGGAGGGCGTTTCCACCAAAGAACTTTTTGCCCGGCTGCCCCTGCCCCGAAAAAGGGTGGATACGGTGCGGGCCATGTCTTTGCTGTGCAGCGGCCATATAAAGGAAGCTTGCCCTTATCTGCAAAATGCCCTGGAAGAACCGGCTCTGGAGCTTGTCCCCGGCATTGGAAAGATCAAAGAAGCGCTGCTCCGGCAGGGAGCCATGGCCGCCGCCATGACGGGCAGCGGATCGGCTGTGTTCGGCCTTTTTGAAGAAGAAAGCGCCGCCCGGGCCGCCGTAGAAGCATTGGGCATCCAGTATCCTTACGCTGCCTACTGTCATTCCGTATAAATTTGTCACGATACACGCAGGATCGTTAAAACAAGGAGATGCACAAAAATGGAAACCGGAAAAACCAATGACAAAACCAAGACTCTGGCCCTGAGCGGCCTTCTTTGCAGCGCCACCCTGCTGCTGACCCTGTTGAATGTGCCCCTTCCCAGCGGCTACGGCTTTATTCATCTAGGGGATGCCGGGGTGTTTCTCAGCGTATGTCTGCTGACCACCCCTCTGGGAGCAGCGGCGGCAGGCGTAGGCAGCGCCCTGGCCGATCTGATCCTGGGCTATGCCATGTATGCCCCTGCCACTCTGATCATCAAAGGGCTCACGGCTTTGTGCGCCATGCTGGTTCTTAAAAAAGGAAAAAACCTACCCCGGCTGCTGCTGGCAGGATGCGCCTGTCTGCTGATCCCCCTGCTGTACTATGTATACGAAGCGATCTTCTTCATGGGTGCAGGAGCCATCGTCAACGTGCCCGCCAATGCCTTGCAAGCGGCGGTAGGCGCTGCCTTGGGCCTGACCGTAGGCAAGCTGGTAGAAAAAGCACTGCATAACCGGAGTCAGACATAAATCCGACCAAATTCAACGAGTATAAACTCCCTTCAAAGGGAGTTTTTTATTTAACCATTAAACGATGTTTCGATAGATTCCGCTGCAATTGCCGCTTTTTTGGTATTTCCTGTCTGATGAAAACGGCATTCCCATTTTCATCTCGTTCCGGTATCGGTCGATGGTTCGTTCAAATATTCCTATATGAACGGATTTTCGGTTATATGCTGTGGCCATCTGTCCAGTGATTCCCGCAAAAATGTCCGACACGGGATCAGCAACCGATACTGCGTTTATATAAGGAGGTTTGTGCGAAATTTCGTCAGCATACCCTCTTCCTGTTCCGCTGCTTCAAAGGCCGCCGCTGCCGGAGTTTGCGCCGTATACGAAAGATGGGGCGCACGGCGTGCCTCACTCTTCCGCGCCATCCAATCCCCGTAAAGCCACGGCTTTGCTCTGCACTTTAATCGTTTGTCCGCGAAATTTCGTTTGTATTCTTGCAAATACACGCAGGATCGGTAATCCCCGTCCCGCATATAAAACACCGCCCCGAACAGAAACATATCCGTTCAGGGCGGCCGGTAAGCGATATTTTGTGTATATGGATATAAATTTACGAACAATCGGCAGGCTTCTGCCTTTACGCCTGCCCGGTTTTCTGAGGAGTCTGCTCCTCCGGCAGACACTTTCTGAAAGCGGTAGGCAAAGGCTCCTTCCCCGTATAAAGCAGATACCCCGGAGGCATGGCGCCCTCCGTCTGCCCGGCATACACCTGCATCTGCCACTCTACATGGGTGAAGATATGTCTGCGGCCATACACCAGCAGACTTCCCGTAAGCCGCAGCCCCCAACGAGTCAAAGCCCGGGCCGCTTCCTCCGCAGAAAGATGCCCCGGCAGATTGGGCAGTTCATACAGCCCGGCCAAAAGCCCGGTCTCTCCCCGGCGGCGTACCCATAGCTGCCCCTCCTGATCCCGCAGCACAAATACTGTCATCTTTTCCATGCGCCGGGGCTTTTTCTGGGTACGCACAGGCCGCAGGACCTGGGTGCCCCGCTGTCTGGCCAGACATATGACGCCCAATGGACAGCTTTCGCACCGGGATCCCTCGGGCAGGCATACCAGAGATCCCAGATCCATAAAACTCTGGTTCAGGTCTCCCGGCCGGATCAGCTCCTGCTGCCGCAGAAATTCCCGCCAATGCTTCTGGGTGGCAGGTTGAAGAACATCCCGTTCATCATCAAACAGCCGGGAAAGGATCCGCAGCACGTTGCCGTCCACCGCCGGTTCCGGTTCTCCAAAGGCAATGGAAGCAATAGCTCCCGCCGTATAAGGGCCAATGCCCGGGAGCTTTTCCAATTCCTTTGCCTCCCGTGGGAATGTGCCGCCCCGGGTCTGCACCAGCAGCTGTGCAGTTTTTTGCAGATTTCTGGCCCGAGAATAGTAGCCCAGCCCCTCCCACAGCTTCAGCAGCGTTTCCTGCGGGCACAGGGCTAAAGCCTCCAGTGTGGGAAGCGTTTCGAAAAAGCGGGTGTAATAGGGGATCACCGCCGCCGCCCGGGTCTGCTGGAGCATGATCTCCGATACCCAGATGCGATAGGGATCCCGGGTGTGCCGCCAGGGCAGATCCCGCCGGTTGGCATCATACCATTGCAAAAGAAGGAAAATAAAATCCATGTTGGCAGTATACCACAGTTGTGCTATACTGCCAAAGGAAATTCAAGTAAACGAGGCGATCCCATATGGAATTTGAAACTATCTCCCGCCAGGCCGCTCAGGCCATGGCCATTCTTCTGGAGGCCGCCAAGCCCGCTCCCGGCAGCCTGATGGTGCTGGGCTGCTCCACCAGCGAGATGGTGGGCCGGCGCATCGGCTCCTGCTCCAGTCAGGAGGCTGCCAAAGCCCTTCTGGACGGTATCCTCCCCATTGTACGCGAAGCCGGCCTGCTGCTGGCGGTGCAGGGCTGCGAGCATATCAACCGCTCCCTTTGCATGGAACGCACCGCCGCCGCAAAGCTGGGCTTTGACGAGGTATGGGTCAAGCCCCATGCCCACGCCGGCGGCGCCTGCATCACCGAATACTACAGCCGGCTTCAGGATCCCGTTATGGTGGAAGGGCTGCAGAGCCGGGCCACGCTGGGCATGGATATAGGCGATACCCTTATCGGCATGCATATGCGGCCCGTAGTGGTGCCCGTTCATTCCGACCTCCGGCGCATGGGAGAGGCCAATCTGGTGCTGGCTTTTTCCCGCCCCAAATATGTAGGCGGGCCCAGAGCCCAGTATGCCGCCGCCATCCGCTGAAACGAAAGTCCATCCATTCTTTTACATGAATTTGTAACAAAAGGCGCCTTTCGGGCGGAAAATGTTGAAAAATCATTGTTCTAACCCATAAAAAACATTTGCAATCAGGGATTTTTTAGCATATAATATGAAATTGTCCAATGCAGGGTCTGTGGTTGCAAGTTGATGCCAGTCGCAGGCGAAACAATCCACATAAGCGGGTAAAATTGCCCGTGAGCATGGTGCGGCTTAGATGTAAGTCCAACCGGTATACAACCGAGAGAAGCAGTAGTGGGGAGCACAGCGCTTAGGAGCGAACCTTCCAGTTGGCGGGTGTGGGGGCAAAGACCAGGTCAGCCTGTTTGGATAACTAACTTAAAGGGGAAAGACAACACATGTACGAAGACAAGACACTGGTATGCAGGGACTGCGGCCGCGAATTCATTTTCACTGCCGGTGAACAGGAGTTTTATGCGGAGAAGGGATTCCAGAATGAGCCTGTCCGCTGCAAGGATTGCCGCAACAACCGCAAGAGCCAGCAGCGCGGCGGCGAGCGGGAAATGTATGATGCAGTGTGCGCAGACTGCGGCGCACCCACCAAGGTTCCCTTCCAGCCCCGCAACGACAAGCCCATCTACTGCTCTGCCTGCTACGCCAAACATCGCAGATAAATCACTTTTCCGGCAAAAGATCCTCCGCACATGTTGCGGAAGGATCTTTTTTTGTGCAGATCTGCAGGCCTGTCCATGGTATAAAGACCACAATCGGTCATATCCACCAGTGAGGGGTAAGCGCTCCCAGGGTCACGATCTCGTTTTTCTCATAATCCAGCATCACTTCCATATTCTTATATCCCTCCGGCATGAGCTGTGCCATAAGCTCACGGCAGGCACCGCAGGGAGGCATGACTTTTCCGTCCCAATTCACAGCTACCACCCGCCTTATGGCGTCCTCGCCGTTGGTAAGCATATTAAAAACCGCATTTCTTTCGGCACAGATCCCCAGGGTGCAGGCGCCATCCACGCAAACACCCACATAGATCCGCCCGGATGCCGATTCGATGGCCCCCCACCCCGCCGGCTTCTATTATTCCGGATACCTTGCGGGGCTTCAGCACTGCCCCGGCTTCTGCATACAGCTTGCTCCATATCTTATCCATGGTCCCGTCTCCTTTTTTACTCTATTTGTAACCGTTTCTCCTGCCCCTGTCCAGCCCTGTCCCGGGCCGGCGAGGGGATGCACGGCCGGGAACCGGCCTGCAGCGCCCAAAGGGCGCTGCCTTTGGCGCCGGAGGCGCCAAAGGTGCATCCCGCTCCCCGAATACCGGGGCACTCCCATTTGCGGCGGGTTCGTATACAGCGTTCTTCCCGTTTCTCCGCACCTGAAAAGCATCACAGCAATCCCTCCGTAAAGCCGGGGAGGCATGACCTCCCGGGCTTCTGCTTGCAGAGAGACGTCTTTAGGCGTACAATACAGGCAGAAACACGCAAGGAGACGGCTATGGCTTGGATAAATGAGGATCGGGAGGGGCGGCTGGCAAACATCCGCTGCTTTCTGCTGGATCTGGACGGCACGGTATATCTGGAGGACAGCTGGATAGAGGGCGCAGTGGACTTTCTCCGCCGCATTGAAGCCACCGGACGCCGCTATCTGTTTTTGACCAATAACTCATCCCGGGGGCGGGAGGACTATGTGCGTAAGTTCCAGACCATGGGATTCCCCGTAGATAAGGAAAAGATCATCGCTTCCGGAGAAGTTACCGCCGCCTATGTAAAGCGGCGCTATCCGGGCAAACATGTATTTCTTCTGGGAAACCCTTCCCTGCAGGCGGAGTTTTCCCGCTGGGGCATCCCTTTGGGCGGCGAAGAAGCGGAAGTGCTGGTCACGGGCTTTGATACCACCCTGACCTATGCGTCCCTGGCCACCGCCTGCTCGCTGGCCCGGCGGGGCGTCCCCTACATTGCCACACATCCGGATATTAACTGCCCCGTAAAGGGCGGCTTTATCCCGGATATCGGGGCCATAGAAGCCTTTATCGCCGCCTCTTCCGGCCGGCACCCGGATATCATTCTGGGCAAGCCCCACCCGGGGATCATTGACTATGCCCTTATGCGGGCCGGGGCTCTGCGTCAGGAAACGGCCATGGTGGGAGACCGGCTGTATACGGATATCCCCGCCGGGATCCGCAACGGGCTGACCTCCATCCTGGTGCTTTCCGGGGAGGGCAGGCTGGAAGAGCTGCCCCGCTATCCGGATCAGCCCCACCTGATCTTCTCTTCCGTAAAGGAGATCACGCCCCTGCTGTGAGCCCGGCCGGTTTTCCTGCCAATAAAGCTTTTGCACAGGCCCGAAGGGCGGGGGATGCACGCAGTGCGGCTTTCGCCGCCCTGCTCTGCGGGGCTACGCCCCGCAGGCGCGGTCTCCGCGCCGTGCATCCCCCGCCCTTCGGGTCAGGTTTTGTTCCTTTTCTCCGCTCCGGCCGGGTTCCGGCGGTCATTCCTCTTCTGCAGGAGGGTTCCGGTCGTAGGTATCCAGAAAACTGTACCGCCTGCCCCCGGTCTTATAGCCCACCACGGCGTCCAGGCTCACGTTTTCCACGCTGGCAAAGATCCTGGCCTCCACCTGGGGGTTGTCCGCCCTCATCCGGCGGATAAGCTCCTTTACCTCCATCCGCTTGGAACGGTTCTCGTTGTTGGTGCAGCTGGTGCAGGTATCGGTAAACTTGCAGGCGCACTGAATAAAATACAGCCCGTTATAATCCCGCCAGGCCTTTATATCCTTCTCCCGGATCAGATACAGGGGGCGTATCAGCTCCATCCCCGGGAAGTTGGTACTGTGGAGCTTGGGCATCATGGTCTGTATCTGCCCGCCCCAAAGCATACTCATCAAAATGGTCTCTATCACATCGTCATAATGATGCCCCAGGGCGATCTTGTTGCAGCCCAGTTCCCGGGCGTAGTGATACAGGTGACCCCTGCGCATCCGGGCGCACAGGTAGCAGGGGGATTTTTCCACATGATAGACAGAGGCAAAGATGTCCGATTCAAATATTTCTATGGGCACACCCAGCTTCCGGGCGTTCTCCTCAATGGTGCGCCGGTTTTCCGGGCTGTAACCCGGATCCATCACCAGAAAGCGCACCTCAAAGGGGAATTTGCTGTGAAGCTGCAGCTGCTGAAAGAGTTTGGCCATGAGCATGGAATCCTTGCCTCCCGAAATGCACACGGCGATCCTGTCCCCTTCCTGTACCAGCGCATACCGGCGAATGGCTTTGGTAAACTGGCACCACAACGGCTGACGAAACTTTTTTTGCAGGCTGGTTTCCGCCTTTTCCTGCAGATTTTCCTGCTGCCGCTGCATCTGCCCCTTCAGCCAGGCGGAATAGCCTCCCTCCAGGCTGAAAGCCTCATACCCCTGTTTCGCCAGCATCTCCGCCGCCTCCCGGCTGAACTGCCCCCGGGCGCAGTATACAATAAGCTTTCTGCCGTCATGGGGCAGGGTACAGTCCTCCAGCGCCTCCCGGGGCATGGCCAAAGAGCCGGGGAAACAACCATATTCCCGGCTTTGGGCATTGCGTATATCCAGCAGCACATAGCTGCCCGGCTCCAGAGCGGCAAAGGCCTCCAGGGTCATATCCATAGAGCCGCCCTCAGTCATCCCAGCGGGCGGCAGGGGTAGCCCGCATGGCCAGAATGGTCCGCTCTATCAATTCATCCAGACTCCAGCCCAGCATATCCGCTCCCCGCTGGATGACTTCCCGGGAACAGCCTGCGGCAAAGGCAGGGTTTTTGAACTTTTTCTTTACGGATTTCAGCTCAAGATCCGCCACGCTCCGGGAGGGCCGCATGATCGCCACGGCGCCGATAAGGCCCGTAAGCTCATCCGTAGCATAAAGCACCTTTTCTATTTCATGCTCGGGCTTTATATCTACGGTAAGGCCGTAGCCATGGCTGGCGGCAGCCCGAATGAGCCGTTCGTCCAGCCCGGCTTCCCGCATGAGCTGCTGCTCTTTGATGCAGTGCTGCTCCGGGTATTTTTCAAAGTCCATGTCGTGGAGCAGGCCCACCAGCCCCCAGAACTCCGCTTCTTCTCCGTAGCCCAGCTCCCGGGCAAAATATTCCATCACTCCGGAAACGATCTGGGCGTGCTTCAGATGAAAGGGCTCCTGATTATAGGTTTCCAGCAGGGCCGTGGCTTCTTCTCTGGTAGGGATCATTGTATCTGCTTCCTCCGTAAAAATTTAGATCGTTTTATTTTACTCCTTTTTCTCCTCTGCAAACAAGGGGGTGGAAAGATATCTGTCTCCGGTGTCCGGCAGCAAAACCACAATGGTCCGGCCCTCATTCTCCGGCCGCCGGGCCAGCTCTATGGCCGCCCATACCGCCGCTCCGGAGGATATCCCCACCAGCACCCCTTCCCTGCGGCCTATCTCCCGGCCCAGGGCAAAGGCATCCTCATTCTGCACGGGGATCACTTCATCATATACATCCGTATCCAGGGTATCCGGCACAAAGCCCGCCCCGATGCCCTGTATCTTGTGGGGGCCTGCCTGCCCTCCGGAAAGAACGGGCGAACTCCACGGCTCCACAGCCGCCACATACAGCCGGGGATTTTTCTCCTTCAGATACCGGCCCGTCCCGGTAATGGTGCCTCCGGTGCCTACCCCGGCCACAAAGAGGTCTACGTTTCCTTCCGTATCCGCCCAGATCTCCGGGCCGGTAGTCTCATAATGAGCCCGGGGGTTGGCCGCATTGGTAAACTGCCCCGGGACAAAGCTGCCGGGAATCTCCTTTGCCAGCGCCTGCGCCTTTTCTATGGCTCCGGCCATGCCCTTTGCGCCGGGCGTCAATATCAGTTCCGCCCCATAGGCCTGCATGATCTGCCGCCGCTCCACGCTCATGGAATCTGGCATGACGATAAGCAGCCGGTACCCCCTTGCCGCCGCCACGGAGGCAAGGCCGATGCCTGTGTTGCCGCTGGTAGGCTCTATGAGCACCGACCCCGGGCCTATGAGTCCCCGTGCCTGGGCATCGTCCAGCATGGCTTTGGCAATGCGGTCCTTTACGGAACCGGCGGGGTTAAAATATTCCAGCTTGGCCAGGATCCGTGCCTTCAGGCCGTAAGCCCGTTCCAGATGCACAAGTTCCAGCAGGGGGTGTGGCCGATAAGCTGATCGGCGGATGTATATATGTGTGCCATTATTGCTTTTCTCCTTTGATCCATATGTAGTGCGGGGCGGAGGGGAACATTTTTCCTTCTCCTCTCCCCAACACCGGAATCCTGTAAAAAGCTGCTTCACAAAGCGGCTCCTCTCCTGCAAATATAAGTACGAAAAAAGCAGAAAGCCCGCCCCGGCCTTCTGCTTCCGCTTACAGATATGAAAAGATCATCCCGCAGCAGGCAGGGCAAGCCGGGCGTATCCGCAGATACACATCCGCATCTCCTTACACATGCTGCCATAAGTGCTCATGGAATGTCTCCTTTTATCTACCTACCTGGTAGGTTGGTCAGGGTATACGCCGCCCTGGGGCATTTGTCAATGGGGCACTGGGGTATTATTTTTCCCGGGCGGCATTGGCCTGCTGCTGGAGCGCTTCCATACGCTTATCCAATGCGGCGCTGATTTCGGCGCACTCTTTCAGCTCCTGCTCGATATGGGTCTGATTTGCCTCCCCCAGATCCTTCTTGTAGCGGATCTTATGCTCCAGACTGGCCCACCAGTCCATGGAGATGGTGCGGAACTGCACCTCCACCTTCATGAGCTTTTTGCGGTTATGGAGAAAGATGGGCACCTCCACGATCAGATGGAGGCTCCTGTAGCCGTTGGGCTTCGGGTTCTGGATATAGTCCTTGCGCTCCACCAGAAAGATATCATCCTGCCGCAAAAATGCCTCCGAAAGCATGTATATATCCGAAGGATAGGAGCATATCACCCGCACGCCGGCAATATCGTGGATCTCCTCCTGGATCCTTTCCACATTCAAGGGCAGAGAAATGCCCTTGCGGGTGAGCTTTTCGGCAATGCTGTCTACAGACTTGAGCCGGGTCCGGATGCTTTCGATGGGGTTGCGGTCATACTGCAGGGAAAGCTCCTCGTTGAGCACGTTGAACTTGGTGGCCACCTCCATCATGGCGCAGTTGTAATAAGCCATAAGCTCCCGGTAGGGATAGATCCTGTCCTGCACCATGGTTCTGAGCTTATCGGATATGGGCATGCCACCCAGCATTTTTCCTGAAATATCCATTATATATGTCCCTGTCTGAAAATTCCGGAGTCTCCGGATAGGGTCAGTATAGCATATCCGGAGCCAAAGCTCCATAGGCCGCCTTTATATATCCCGGCCTTCAGTTATTGGGGGTAAAGCCCCGGCCCACCACTTCCCGGGTATCGATGATGGAGAGCATGGCCGAAGGATCTATATCCAGCACGATCCGGCGGATGGCCGCCAGTTCCATGGTGCGGGCCAGCACATATACCAGAGTTTTATCCTGCCCGGTGTATGCCCCCTTGGCAGGGATCAGGGTCACGCCCCGGTGCACCTCCCGGAGCACATGGGGGGCGATCTCCTCCCACCGATCCGAAATGATAAACAGGGTCTTGGTGCGGTTGAGCCCCAGCAGCACATTGTTGAACACCGTGCTGGAAACGAACATGACCAGCATGGCCAGAGCCGCCTTATCCAGTCCTTTTACAAAAGCCAGGGCTCCGGTGATCAAAATGTTGAACCCGTAGCTGATGGTGCCCATGGGAAAGGAAAACTTTTTTGACAGCAGCAGCGCCAGGATATCTATCCCCCCGGTGGAAGCCCCCCGCCGGACGATAGGCGCCGCCGCCGCCCCGCAAATCACCGCCCCCAGCAGCACCCCGGTAAGCTGCGACAAAGGATTGCTCCAGTCGAAGGGGATGCGTACCCGGGCCGTCATGGCCATGGCGGCGGAAAAATACAGGGAAGCGATAATGGTATACAGGGTGAACTTGAAGTGCAGCTTCCACACGGCCAGCAGCAGCAGAGGGATGTTCAGCAGCAGAATGGTCAGCCAGGAGGGGAAGCCCGTTACATACTCCAGCAGCATCCCCACGCCGGTCAGACCCCCGCTGATAAGGCCGTTGGGCTTATACAGCCCATTGATGGCGGCGCACTGTATGGTGACCATGACTAGAATGATCCCCAAAGTGCAAAGCTCGTTTTTCCAGTTCCAGTTTCCGTTTTTCAGGGAGGCCTTCAGCTGCCCCCAAAGAGTGATCTGTTTCTTTTCCATACCGGCAGGATACCAGAACCGGCTCCGGATTGCAACACCCCCGGCCCCATAAGTTCCCGGGCAGTGCAGAGCAGCGTGAAGGCCGCCGGAATATGCAGCCTTTCCTGCGTTTTTTCCTGAAAACCGTCAAAAATTCCCCTTTTTCGGATCCGATCGTTTTTTTAAAAATTTATTCTCTTTTTATGCTTGACATAAAGAGGGGAAACTGCTACACTACGTCTTGGAAACGTTTCCGGAAACGTTTCCGGTATGAGTAAAGCAGGTTAGCAGCATGGATACACGCATTACAATCAAGGAGATCGCAGAACTCTCCGGGGTAGGCATCAGCACCGTTTCCCGTGTGCTCAACAAGCGTCCGGACGTAAACGATGCAACCCGGGAGCGGGTCATGGAGGTGATCCGGCGGGTGGGCTACGAGCCCAACGTAAACGCCAAACACCTCAAGCAGCTTTCCACGGAGTCTGTAGCGGTCATCGTCCGGGGGCGGAACAACCTGTTCTTCTCCGGCCTGCTGGAATTGCTGCAGGCCCGGATACAGGAAACGGGGCTGCGGTTCCTTCCTTATTACATCGGGGAAGAGGACGACGAAGTCCAGGAAGCCCAGCGCGTGTATGCCGAGCGAAAAGTCCGGGGGATCATCTTTCTGGGAGGCTGCCATGCCGACTGGGACGATAAACTCCGGGTGCTGCCCATTCCCTGCGTATATTCCACGGTGAACGCCGCTTCTTCCAAGGCGGAGAACGTATCCAGCGTCAGCGTGGATGACAGGCGGGGGGCCCGGCAGGCGGTGGATTACCTGTTTTCCTGCGGGCACCGGGAACTTCTGATCCTGGGGGGCGAGACCCAGGGCTGGAACACTGCCAACCAGCGCTATAAGGGCGTATGCGACAGCTTTCGGGCCAGGGGCCGCCAGCTGGAGGAAGCCCGGTATCTGACCTCCCCCTTTTCCTTTGCGGATGCCTACAAGGCCATCCGCTCCTACAACGGCCCGTCCTACACGGCGGTATTCGCCATGTCGGATACCATGGCCATCGGCGCCTGCCGGGCGCTGCTGGACATGGGGCTTCAGATCCCCCGGGACGTATCCGTCATCGGGTATGACGGCATAGAGCTGACGGCCTACTGCCAGCCGATGCTGGCCACCATCCGCCAGCCCCAGGAAGCGCTGGCCCGGGAAAGCGTATCCCTGCTCCTGCGGGGCATGGAGCAGCCCGGCGCCCATGTGCTGCTGGATACGGAGCTGATCCCCGGGGCCTCCGTGCGGTGCCTTCTCTGATGAAGACGCCCACCTCTCACTAACGGCTGTAAGCGCACCTAAAGTGTGCCTGCACATAAAAAATATAAGGAGAAACAGAAATGAAAAAAGTATTGGCATTCCTTCTGACGCTGGCCATGGTATTTTCCCTGGTAGCCTGCACCAGCAATAACGAAAGCAAGCCTGACGCTGACGACAAGCCCGCTTCCACCGAAACCGAGAAGCCCGCTGACGCCCAGACCGAAAAGCCTGCTGACGCCGCCGAAACCGAAAAGCCCGCTCAGGCCGAAGGTTCCGTATACTTCCTGAACTTCAAGCCCGAAGCCGATCAGGCCTGGCAGGATCTGGCCAAGGTTTACACCGAGAAGACCGGCGTGCCCGTAAAGGTCCTCACCGCCGCTTCCGGCACCTATTCCTCCACCCTGACCGCCGAGATGGGCAAGAGCGAAATGCCCACCATCTTCCAGTGCGGCAACATGGCCGGTCTGAAGGAGTGGCAGGAGTACTGCCTGGCTCTGGACGGCACCGACTTCTTGAATGAGATGACCACCGAAGACTTCAACCTCAAGGGTGAAGACGGCAAGACCTATGCCGCCGGCTACTGCTACGAAGCATTCGGCATCATCGTCAACAAAGCCCTGCTGGAGAAGGCCGGTCACTCCGTAGAGGAGATCAAGGACTTCGCCTCCCTGAAGGCCGTTGCCGACGATATCCATGCCCGGGCTTCCGAGCTGGGCTTTGACGCCTTCTCTTCCGCAGGTCTGGACGGCTCCTCCTCCTGGAGATTCTCCGGCCATCTGGCCAATATGCCCCTGTTCTATGAGGGTGTAAACGCCGATTCCGCCACCATCACCGGCCAGTATCTGGATCTGTACAAGAACATCTGGGATCTGTACATCACCGATTCCGCTGCCGATGCTTCCCAGCTTTCCACCAAGACCGGCGATGAATCCCGTGCAGAGTTCGGCACCGGCAAGGCCGCGTTCTTCCAGAACGGTACTTGGGAATTCGCCAACCTCACCGGCGATGACTTCAAGATGAACCCCGACGATCTGGCCATGATCCCCATCTACTGCGGCGCTGAGAACGAGCAGAATGCCGGTCTGGCCTGCGGCACTGAGAACTGCTGGGCCGTGAACGCCAAGGTTTCCGAGGCCGATCAGAAGGCTTCTCTGGACTTCCTGTACTGGGTCGTGACCTCTGACGAGGGCACCAAGATGATGGCCGAGCAGTTTGGCCCCATCCCCTTCAAGAATGCCAAGGAATCCTCCAACGTCTTCTTCAATGATGCCAACCGGCTCATGAGCGAAGGCAAGTACACCGTGACCTGGGCCTTCAACTACACCCCCAACGTGGATACCTGGAGAGCTGGCGTTGTGTCTGCTCTGACCGCTTACTCCGCCGGCAACGGCTCCTGGGACGATGTGGTCACCGCCTTTGTACAGGGCTGGGCCGCTCAGTGGGCTTTGCAGAACGGCTAAAGTTCTGATATGCTTACACAAGGGCAGGAAAAGCTTCCTGCCCTTGCTCCCCTTTTCCCTCCTATTCTTCCCCATAACCGTACAAAAGGAGTCGTCCTATGAAAAAACGCCGCTCCGAAAGCAAAACCAACCTGAACAGCAGGCTTATCCGCCGGCCCATACAGCGGTGCTTTCCCCTGTTTTTGCTGCCTACCTTCGCTGCCTTCATCATCGGGTTTCTGGTCCCCTTCGTGTGGGGCAGCTACCTTTCCTTCTGCAAGTTTAACACTCCCAAAGACGCCACCTTTATCGGCATCGGCAACTACCTGAAGCTGTTCAACGACCCGGGGTTCCTCAACGCCTTTAAGAACACCGCTCTGGTGACCGTGGTCTCTGTGGTGGTGATCAACGTTTTCGCCTTTGCCGTGGCCTATGCCCTGACCCAGAAGCTCAAGGGCTCCAACCTTTTCCGCACGGTGTTCTTCATGCCCAACCTTATCGGCGGCGTGGTGCTGGGGTATATCTGGAAGATGATCTTCGACGGTATCCTCCACGCCTACAACACCTATCTTACCGCCAACGCCACCTATGGCTTCTGGGGGCTCATCATTTTGCTGGCCTGGCAGCAGATCGGCTATATGATGATCATCTACATTGCCGGGCTGCAGGCCGTGCCCGGGGATATGCTGGAGGCCGCCACCATTGATGGTGCCAACCGCTGGCAGACCCTTTGGAAGGTGATCATTCCCAACGTAATGCCCTCCATCACCATCTGCGTATTTTTGACCCTGACCAACGGCTTCAAGCTTTTTGACCAGAACATGGCCCTTACCGGCGGCGCCCCTGTGGTGACCCTGGCCACCGGCCATCAGGTGAGCATGACGGAAATGCTGGCGCTGAACATTCTTTCCACCTTTAACATCGGCAAAAACTGGCACGGTGTGGCCCAGGCCAAGGCCGTTGTGTTCTTTATTCTGGTGGCGGTTCTGGCCCTTGCACAGCTGCGCGCCACCCGTTCCAAGGAGGTACAGCAATGAAAAAACGTCATGTGGGCAGCACCATACTGTCTGTGGTTTTCGTTTTGATCTGCCTGTGCTGGCTGCTGCCTATCGGGGCGGTGCTGAACAACTCCCTCAAGTCCAACGCCTCCATCAACACGGATACCTTTGCCCTGCCCAACGAAGAAAGCTTTGTGGGGCTGCAAAACTACATCAAGGGCATGACCTTTGGCAACTATCCCTTCTATAAATCGGTGCTGTATACGGCCGTGATCACCCTGGCCTCCACCTTTCTGATCCTGCTGTGCACCTCCATGTCCGCCTGGTATGTGGCCCGGGTAGGGAGCCTGGCCACCAAGATCTTTTACTACCTGTGCGTGTTCTCCATGATCGTGCCCTTCCAGATGGTCATGTTCACCCTGACCACCACGGCGGATATGCTCAAGCTGAACACCCCCTGGACCATTCCGGTGGTCTATCTGGGCTTCGGCGCCGGGCTGGCGGTATTCATGTTCACGGGCTTTGTAAAATCCCTGCCCCTGGAGATAGAAGAAGCCGCCGCCATAGACGGCTGCGGGCCCATACGCACCTTCTTTGCGGTGGTGCTGCCCATGATGCGGCCCACCCTGATCTCCGTAGGCATTCTGGAGATCATGTGGATATGGAACGACTTCCTGCTCCCCTACCGGGTGCTGGATGTAAACAAGTACCGCACCATCTCTCTGCATCTGCAATATCTGCAGGGCAGCTACGGTACCGTAGATATGGGGGCCACCATGGCCATTATCATGCTGAGCATCCTGCCGGTGATCATCGCCTATCTCTTCTGCCAGAAGTACATCATCAAGGGCGTGGCCGCCGGGGCCGTAAAAGGATAAACCTTCTCAATCATAGAAAAGTCCGGGACAGATCTGTCCCGGACTTTTTATATGCGCTCAGGCTGCCCCGCCTGTTCCATAAAAAGGAGCGAAGGGACATAAACGCCTCTTGGCTCCGAAAAACGCCGGGCAGTACAAACGGCGCAGCCTGAATTGCCGCGCCGCCCCGCATCCAAAATGCTTTTGTGCATACGCACCTGATCTATTCCCGGGGTGGGGTGCGTATTTCTATGCTGCCGCCGGTTTCCAGATCCTTACCGTCCAGCAGCAGGAGCTTCTCCGCCAGCAGCCGGGAAAATCCCGCCACAATGGCGGCGGAGGTGATAAGCTCCTCCGTAGTGTTCACGGCCATCTCTGTGGTATCCGCATGATCCAGAATGGCGGAGCTGACCACCCGCACCTGGTCCACAAAGAACCGGGCAGACAGGGCATGCCGCTGCACAAAGGAATCATAAGCCCGGCGAACCTCTTCTTCCTCCTGCCCCTGGGGCAGCAGAGACATGATCATGACCATATTCAGGCTCTGCTTCAGGGCACAGATCATGATCAGGTACGCAATGTGGAGCCGGTAATACTTTTTCTTTCTGGGGCCGGGCATGATCCCCCGGCGGACGTAGTTGTTGATGGCGGAGCTGGTGACCACGTCCTCCTCCTTCAGCTCCGGCGGCATATAATCCAGGTACCGCTTCAGCAGATCCACCACCTGTTCCATATACAGGCCGAAATCGGGTATATCCTCCCAGGCAGGCAGCCGAAACCCGATGAGATATTTTTCCCACCGCCGGAGTTTGCCGGCAATGAGCGCTTTATCATATGCCATGGTGCGCCCCCTTTTGCCATACAGTATACTATAGTGCGATCCTGTTGTAAAGCACACTTACTTCCGGTTATGGGAAAGTATATTCGTATGTCCGCTTGACATATACGCATTGACGTGATAATCTGTTCTCATAGATTAGATTTAATGAGGTGATTGATCGTGTACAGGATCCTGACCGATACCTCCGCCAACCTTAACGGCAGTCTGCTGGAGCAGAACGGCGTAGCGGAGATCCCCTTTTCCTTTTATGTAAACGAAGAAGAGCACCGGTGTCTGGATGTAGAAGGCTTTGACAGCAGGGCTTTTTACGACGCCATGCGTCAGGGAGCCAAAGTGCAGACCTCTCAGGTGCCCCCGCTGCTGTATGAACAGACCATGCGCCCCATTTTGGAAAAAGGCCAGGATGTGCTGTTTATCGGCATGTCCTCGGGGATCAGCGGCTCCTTCCAGTCTGCCTGGACTGCTTCCCGTCAGCTGCAAAGCGAGTTTCCGGAACGGAAGATCCGTCTGGTAGATACGCTGGGCGCTTCCCTGGGGGAGGGACTGCTGGTGCTGCAGGCCGCCCGCTGGCAGCAGGAGGGTGTGACGCTGGAGGAATCCGCCGCCCGTCTGGAGGCTCTGCGAGGACGCATGTGCCAGGTGTTTACGGTGGAGGATCTGCGCTATCTGCGTGCTACAGGGCGGCTTTCCAACGCAAAGGCGGCCATTGGCACCATTTTGAACATCAAGCCCCTGCTGAAGGGGGATCCTCAGGGAAAGATAGTCTCCTTTGCCAGGATCCATGGCCGCAAAGGCTCCATCCGGGCGCTGGCAGAACAGTATGATGCCTATGTGCGGGAGGCGGAAAGCCAGACAGTGGGCATCGCCCATGCCGACTGCCCGGAGGAGGCCGCCTGTCTGGCCAGGCTTCTGCAGCGCAGCCACCCGCCCCGGGATATTCTGACCGTAGTATATGAACCCGTTACCGGTTCCCATGTGGGCCCGGGGACACTGGCCCTTTTCTTCCTGGGAGATCCCGCTTTTCGTGCCGCCGGCAGATGACCCGGGGAGATCTTCCCCTTTTCTCCCCGGGGGATGCAAAAGCGGCCGGAATGTGGTATACTCTCCTTACTATCCAGTCAGGGAGAAAATGCTTTATGCCGCAGAAAACCGGCTTTCACGGGCAGGTCTCGGATAGTTTCCGGGCTGCCCTTTTTCTTATCCTTTCCGGCGGGTTTCAGGATGCCTATACCTACTGCAACCGGGGCCGGGTCTTTGCCAACGCCCAGACGGGGAACATTGTGCTCATGAGCACCCACCTGTTTGAAGGGCAATGGGGGGAGGCCGTAAAATATCTGATCCCTCTGGCCGCTTTTATTCTGGGCACTGTTGCTTCGGAATGGATGCACATCCGGCTGAAGGGCTGCCGCCGCCTTCACTGGCGGCAAACGGTGCTGCTGCTGGAGATGGGGATTCTGCTGGCAGTTCCCTTTCTGCCCCACGGGCTGGATCCCCTGGCCAACGGGCTGGTATCCTTTGTATGCGCCCTGCAGCTCCAGGCCTTCCATAAGATCCGGGGCCACGCCTATGCCAGCACCATGTGCATCGGCAACATGCGCAGCGGCACAGAGGCTTTATGTACCTATCTGCACACCCGGGATAAAGCCTTTCTGCACAAATCCCTGACCTATTTTGCGGTCATCGGCGTATTTGCCGTGGGCGCCGGGCTGGGGAGCTACATGACCAACCGGCTGGGAGAAGGCGCCCTGTGGGTATGCTGCGGACTGTTGCTGGTGAGCTTTTTGATGATGTTTGCCCGGGAAACCCCGGAACAGACCCGCTGATCTCCTTTTGTTCATACATAAAGCCCCGTTCTCTGTGCCTGCAGCACGGAACGGGGCTTTTTCTTTTGTGCGGTGCATACTCTCTCTGCAAGTTCTGCCCCAGCCTCCCTCGTCCTCTTTTCGATCGGCCTTCATAAACGGACGGCCGCCCCGCCGGCATCTGCCGCCAAAGGCATTGTTCCGCCCTTTCTCCCCACGGCGCCTGCCTTTGCCCGCAAAGAAGCACAAAAAAGCTGCGGCCCGCCGGGAACCGCAGCTGTGTGTATATGTTTTTGAAAAATCAGTTTGCCCGGCCTTTGGATGCCTTATAGGCGGGCACCTCCAGCTTATCCTTTTGAAAATACTCCTGCACCATCTTTGCAACGGTACCGGACAGGGCAAACAGGCCGATAAAGTTGGGGATGGCCATAAGGCCGTTAAAAGTATCCGCCAGCTCCCATACCACGTCCAGAGAAGCTACCGCCCCCAGAACCACTACCACCACGAACAGGCCCTGATAGATCTTAAAGCCCTTCATGCCGAAAAGGAACTGGGCACAGCGGGCGCCGTACAAAGCCCACCCCAGAATGGTGGAAAAGGCAAAGAACACAATGGCCACGGCCACAAACAAAGAGGCCAGCTTCATGCCGAACACCGTGGCAAAAGCGTTGGTCACCAGCTCCGTCCCGGGCTTGACGCCGAAGTTCACCGGCACATTGCTGATGATGACCGTCAGCGCCGTAAGCGTGCAGATAACAATGGTGGTAAGAAACACCTCGAAAATGCCGTAAAAGCCCTGCTCCACGGGGCTCTTGGTATCGGAAGCCGCATGGGCGATGGCCGCCGAGCCCAAACCCGCCTCGTTGGAAAAGGCGCTGCGCCGCAGACCCCACACCACAGCCTCTTTCAGCGCAATGCCCGCTGCGCCGCCCAGCACAGCCCTGGGCACGAAGGCCGCCTCAAATATTTTGGCAAAGCACTCCCCTACCCGGGAGATGTTGCCGAAGATCACCGTCAGGGTAAAAGCCAGATACAAAAGGCTCATAAGCGGCACCAGCTTTTCCGTTACGGCGCCGATGCGCTTGATGCCCCCGAAAAGGCTCAAGGCCGTAAGCGCCGCCAGCAATATGCCTATCCCCCACTGCAGCAGCACTACCCCCTGCTGGCTCACAGGGCGGAACGCCTGCACGGCAATGATCACCGAACCGGAGATGGAGTTGGCCTGACTGAGATTCCCCACGCCAAAAGAAGCCAAAGCTCCCAGAGCCGCATAGCATACTGCCAGCCAATGCCACTTTTTTCCCATGCCGTTTTGGATATAATACATGGGGCCGCCTACCCAGTCGCCCTTTTCATCCCGCTGGCGGAAGCGCACGGCCAGCGATACCTCGGAAAACTTGACGATCATACCCAGCAGGGCGGCCATCCACATCCAGAACACGGCGCCGTAGCCCCCCATGGCAATGGCCTGACAGGTACCCACAATATTGCCGGTACCTACCGTAGCCGCCAGAGCCGTGGTCACGGCCTGAAAAGGCGTTACTGCCCCTGCCCCGGCTTCGGATTTTTTAAACATCTTGCCCAGGGTGTTGCGCATGATGTATCCGAACTTGCGGAATTGCAGGAAACGGCAGCGAACGGTCAGAAAAATGCCCCCCACAAACACGCAGCCCAGCAGGATATAGACCCATGCAATGGTGTTGACGGTGCTGTTGACCTGCATCAAGGTATCAAAAAAGCCCATTGTTTTTCCCCATAGATGTGTATTGCCGTTCAATTTCGCTTGCCCGGCCTCCCCTATTATAAGAGCAAATTGAACCCTTCGCAAGAGAGAAGCTGGCACGGCTGCTTATATATTATTCCTACAAAATACAAAACAGGCCCCGGCGATAAAAAAGCATGCCCCCCATTCCCACCATGGAGTGCCCTTGCATGGGTTCCGGCCCCGGTGTATACTTACGGCACCATCTTTTTGCTTAAAGGAGTGCCGCCATGGTATATGAGATCCGGGATCCCCGCCCGCTGATGCCCCTCTTCGGCCCATGGGAAGAAACCATGCTCTATTCCTGCTTTCAGGGCGTTATGGGCAAGCTCTATGCCGACTCTTCCCTTGCCCCCCGGTGGGCTTTGGCCGAACTGGGGGATTTTGCCTTTCTGGCCGGGGCCCCCTGTGAAGAAGCCGTCCGCCACCCCCTTTTCAGCCGCGCCTTCTGCATTTTGACGCCCCAAAGCGAAGCCTGGAGCCAGGCCATAGAGACGGTCTGGGGCAGGCAGGCTCGAGCCGTGTGGCGGTATGCTACCAGAAAGGATCCGGACGCCTTTGATCCGGGGGTGCTGCTGCAGGCGGAGAACAGTCTGCCTGCCGGATTCACTCTGCGGGAAATGGATGAAAGCCTGTATCATGCCTGTCGGTCCGCCCTCTGGAGCCGGGATCTGGTGGGCCAGTTTCCCGACTGGGAGAGCTTTTCCCGGCTGGGGCTGGGAGTGGCCGTTCTGGCGCCCGACGGCTCTTTAGCCGCAGGGGCCGGCACCTACAGCCGGTACATGGAGGGCATAGAAATAGAAATCGACACCCGGCTGGATCTGCGCCGCCGCGGGCTGGCCATGGCTTGCGGGGCCCGGCTTATCCGCCTGTGCCTGCGCAGCGGCCTCTACCCAAGCTGGGACGCTCAGAACCCCGGCTCTCTGGCTCTGAGCGAAAAACTGGGCTATACCTTCAGCCACCGCTACCGGGCCTATGAGGTCACGGCGGAATAATTTCTCAGGCGCCGAGTGCCTCTTGTTTTTCGGCATCTCTGCTTGTTCTTTGCAAATAAAAAAACGGGTACGGCCTCCCTGCCGGGTGACCGTCCCGATTTATGGTGCAGAACAGTTTTATTTCTCCCGATGATTTTCGAACCAGTCGGTGATCTCCTTCAGACGGCGGATGCGGTGCTGAGGCTTTCCGCTGCGGGAGAGCTCATGGTTTTCGCCCCGGAAGAGCACCATCTTGCTTTCCACGCCCCGGATGGCCAGTGCCGTATACATCTGGTAGCCCTGATCGATGGGGCAGCGATAATCCTCAAAGGAGTGGATGAACAGGGTGGGAGTGGTCACCTTATCGGCATACTTCAGGGGGCTGTGGGCCCAGAGCTTCTCGGCGGAGGGCCACAGGGTGGTGTCGTTCTGATCCTCCGCAAATCCCGGGCCGATATCCGATACCCCGTAAAAGCTCACCCAGTTGGAAATGGAGCGCTGGCTGGCGCAGGCCCGGAACCGGTTCGTATGGCCGATGATCCAGTTGGTCATGAACCCGCCGTAGGAGCCGCCGGTCTCAAAGAAGTTCTTTTCGTCCATATCCGGATAGGCCTTCAGCGCCTCGTCGCAGAAGGTCATGATATCCTCATAATCCACCGTCCCATACTTGCCCCGGATGTCCATAAAGCCGCCCCGGCCGTCGGAGCCGGTGGGATTGCAGAAGATCACAAAGTACCCCCGCCCCGCCCAGTGCTGCATCTCGTGGTAGAACACGGGGCCGTATACCGTCTTGGGGCCGCCGTGGATATCCAGGATCACCGGGTACTTCTTTCCGGGCACATAGTCCATGGGCTTGAGTACAAAGCCGTGGATCTCGTGGCCCTGGCTCATAAAGCGCAGCTCCTCCGGTTGGGCCACATACTTGCCCCGAAGCACGCCCTCGTTAAAGCGGGTGAGCCGCCGGCCCCGGCCGTCATACAGCTCCTGCCCCTTCATATCAAAGAGAGCCACCATGAGCAGCTTATCCCCGTGGATATCGAAGCAGTCCACGGAGCCGGGACGATCCACCACCGGGGCGATCTTCCCCTCCTCCAGCTTGTAAAGGCCGGCGCCGTCGAAGCGGGTGGAGATAAAGTAGAAGGTATCCCCCTCCATCTTCCATGTCTTTCCGCCGCCGTAGCGGATATCGGCGCCTACGGAGCTGCCGATGGCTTCCCCATACCGGCACAGCAGGGAAATCTCCCCGGTGGCGTAGTCCAGACGGTAAAAATCAGGGTCGGTATTCAGGCCGTGCTTTTCATCCCTGGCCAGCAGGAGCATAAAGCTCTCCCCCAGCGCATAGCCGATGATGCAAAATCCCTTGCGGCTCACGGCTACGGACCGCTCCTCCCCGGTGGCCAGGGTCAGGGCGTACAGCTGCTCCCCGCCGAAAAGATCCATCCTTCCGACGGTGTTTTCCCGGAGGCTGTAGTATACGGTGCTTTCGTCCCTGCTGAGCTCTACATCGGAAACGTCCATGCCCTCGGCGGTCAGAGGACGGAGCTTTTTCTTTTTGGCATCGTAATAATACAGGGTGCTGTAGCTGCGGCGCATGAAAGTGGAGCCGTTGAACCACCAGGGCACGGTCTCCACCACCTCATAGTCCTCTCCTTCTTTTTTGGCCTGGAGGAAGGCTTTGCGCACCTTTTCCTCCCCGGTATACAGCTTTTCAAAGCCGGGGGTCACGGAGCCCAGGGCCAGATAATCTCCGTTTTTCAGGGGCCACACCTGCTGCACGGGTATGGGCAGAGTAAAGGCCAGAGAGGCCTCGCCCCCCAGCAGAGAGATCTTATAGAAGCGGCTGGAGATATCCTCCTTATCCTTCTCCTCCTCCCGGTTTCCCTGGAACAGGATGGTATCCTCATCCAGATACTGGAACCGCAGTTCCTTGCCCCCGGCGGTGAGCTGGGCCGTTTTTCCCTGCCGGTATACATACAGGCAGGAAGCATAGCTGTTCTTTTCCTTTTGGATCCGGGTCACTCCAAAGCAGGCGCTGCCTCCTTCAGGAGAAAAGGTCACATTGGCCAAAAACGTAAAGTTACAGAAATCTTCCAGAGCGATGGGTTTCATACGGTGCCTCCAATCTTTCCGTTATGCCGGAATACGGCGTAAAACAAGTATACTATGGCCGCTGCCAAAAGGCAAGGAAGGGGCTCCCGGGGCTTTCTGTGCATGGCTGCAGAGCCGGGAGCTATCTGATCTGCATACGATACAGGTAGTCGGTCTTATCCGCTTCCGTGATTTTACGGATCACCCGGCAGGGGACTCCCGCTGCGACCACATCCGGCGGAACATCTTTTGTAACGATGCTGCCGGTTCCTATAATGGCGTTATCGCCGATGGTCACCCCTGCAAGCACCTTAACGTCCCCGCCCAGCCATACATTCCTCCCAATGCGAATGGGCTTGCCGCTGCAGCAGCCATGCATTCTTTCCTCTGCATCCGCTGCGTGATTCACCGGATACAGCCCTATGTTGGGCCCCAGCAGCGCATGCGCACCGATAGTCACTTCCGCACAGTCCAGAACGACGCAGCCGAAGTTGATATACACGTTGTCTCCCAGGGTAATGTTTTTGCCGAATTCACACTTGAAATCCGGTTCTATCCATACGTTTTCCCCAACTTTTTTCAGCAGCTGCCCCAGGATCTGCCTGCGCAGCTCCACTTCCTCATCCTCCGTTCTGTTATAGGCCCTGAACAGCTTTTTTGCCGCTACTCTGCGCTGAAACAGATCCGGATCAAAGTCGTTATACGGCAGCTCCTTCTGTAATCTTTCCCATTCCGTCATGATGATCCCTCCCTTGCATATTTCATTTTCCTATTAAGTGCGTCCATATACGATCGATGGGGGGTCGCCGGAAAGCAGCTCCCCGCAGCCGGGGACTCCGCCATACGAAACCAGGCCCGTATACGACTCCCGGGGGCGCACGTTCCGGCGGCAAGGCCGCCGGAACACTGCGGGGCGGAACGCACCCGCAGGCGTGCCGCCAGGCACGCAGTGCGCCCCCGCCCCCGCTTCCCGGCCGCTTCGAACCGCTGCGCCCGCCTGTCCGTTCCACAGTCAATCAGGGGGTATGGCGCATATCAAAATGCGGATCGTTCCGCCTGTACCGGCCGTTCCCCCATGCTTTTCCGAAACAGCATACCAAAAAAGGAACCGGAAAGAAACGATTCGCATTCCTTCCCGGTTCTCTTTGTGCATATTACGTTTTACGGACAGCTCCGCCTGAAACGGACGCCCCATGGGTCTGCGGGATCAGCGATTATACAGACCCCGGCTGGTATAGTGGGTATGGAGCAGCTCATGAGCCTTGTGGCTGTTTGGTTCGCCCAGATATTCCTTATACAGGCGCTGAACCTGGGGATTTTCATGGGACTTGCGCAGGGGCATCCCGGCATCCTCCTTATACAGGCCCTCCGCCCGCACCTTGCGCACGTCCACAAAGTTGCAGATCATGCTGGGAACGATGGGCTGACCGCCGCCGTTGACGCAGCCGCCAGGGCAGGCCATGACTTCGATAAAGGTATAGTCTTTCTCCCCGGATTTGACCATATCCAGCAGTTTTTTGGCATTATCCAGTCCGCTGGTAACGGCCACCTTCACTTTGGTGCCGTTCAGATCGTATTCGGCCTCCTTGATGGCCTCTACCCCGCGAACTGCGGTAAACTCCACCTTCTCCAAAGTCTTACCGGTGACCACTTCATACACCGTGCGCAGGGCGGCTTCCATAACACCGCCGGTAGCGCCGAAAATATGCCCCGCCCCGGAGGCCTCTCCCAGCATATCGTCGCACTTTTCATCAGGCAGGCGGTCAAAGAGGATGCCTGCCTGGCGGATCATCTGAGCCAGTTCCCGGGTAGTCAGGGAAACATCCACATCCGCCATGCCGTCATGGCCCAGCTCAGGCCGCTTGCATTCAAACTTCTTGGCCGTGCAGGGCATGACGGAGACCACAAAGATATCCCTGGGATCGATGCCGGCATGCTCGGCATAATAAGACTTTACCAGCGCGCCGTACATCTGCTGGGGAGACTTGCAGGTAGACAGGTTGGGAATAAATTCCGGATAGTAATGCTCGCAGAACTTGATCCAGCCGGGGCTGCAGGAGGTGATCATGGGCAGAGCGCCGCCGTTCTGAATACGGCCCAGCAGTTCGGTACCTTCCTCCATGATGGTCACGTCGGCAGCGTTGTCTACATCAAATACCTTGTCAAAGCCCAGCCTGCGGCAGGCGGCAATGAGCTTGCCTTCTACATTGGAGCCCATGGGCATACCGAAACATTCGCCGATCTGCACCCGGATGGAGGGAGCGGGAGCGATGACCACATGGAGATTGGGATCGGCCAGAGCCTTCCAGACCTTTTCCGTATCGTCCCGCTCGGTCAGAGCGCCGGTGGGGCATACCTGGATGCACTGGCCGCAGTTAACGCAGCTGGTCTCGCTCAAAGGCATTTCAAAGGCGCTGGCGATGTGGGTCTTAAAGCCCCGCTCATTGGCGCCGATCACATGGACAAACTGGTTTTTGCACACGGCCACACAGCGGCGGCAGAGAATGCACTTGCTGTTGTCCCGGATAAGATGGATGGCGGAATCGTCGATATCCGGCTGAAGGGGTTCCGCAGGCCGGTATTTATCCGGATCTGCGCCGTATTCCCGGGCCAGAGTCTGCAATTCGCAGTTGGTGGAACGCACACAGCCCAGGCAGTCCATCCGGTGGTTGGAAAGCAGCAGCTCCAGCGTAGTCTTGCGGGAAGCCCGCAGGGCGGGGGTATTGGTCTGCACCTCCATGCCCTCAGCCACCTGCTGCAGGCAGGCTACGGGGTTGGAACGGGCGCCCTTTTGCTCCACTACACACATACGGCAGGCGCCGATGGCGTTGATATCCTTCAGATAGCACAGGGTGGGGATGCTGATGCCCGCCTGCTCCGCCGCCTGGAGGATGGTATAGTTCTCCGGAACCGTCACTTCGATCCCGTTGATCTTCATGGTGATCCGCTTGATGTCTTCCATTGTAGCCTCCTCTTACTTCTTCACGATGGCGCCGAAGCGGCAGGTCTCCATGCAGGCCCCGCACTTGATGCACTTGACGGGGTCGATGAAGTGGGGTTCCCGTACCCGGCCGGAGATGGCCCCTACGGGGCACTTGCGGGCGCAGGCGGTGCAGCCCTTGCACTTGCTTTCTTCTATGGTGTAGCGCATAAGCTTTTTGCACACCCCGGCGGGGCAGCGCTTATCCACCACATGGGCCACATATTCGTCCCGGAAATATTTCAGCGTGGAGAGGACGGGGTTAGGCGCCGTCTGCCCCAAAGCGCAAAGGGAATTCTTCTGGATGTAATGGCACAGCTCCTCCATCTTGTCCAGATCCTCCAGCGTGCCGTTGCCACTGGTGATCTTATCCAGCATTTCCAGCAGCCGCCGGGTGCCGATACGGCAGGCGGTGCACTTGCCGCAGCTTTCGTCTACGGTGAAATCCAGGAAGAACCGGGCCACGTCCACCATACAGGTGGATTCGTCCATAACGATCATACCGCCGGAGCCCATCATGGCGCCGATCTTCTGCAGATTGCCGTAATCAATGGGCACATCCAGATACTGGGCCGGGATGCATCCGCCGGAGGGGCCGCCTGTCTGCACGGCCTTGAATTGCTTTCCGCCGGGAATACCGCCGCCGATATCATAGATGATCTGCCGCAGGGTGGTGCCCAGAGGCACTTCCACCAGGCCGGTGTTGACAATCTTGCCGCCCAGGGCAAAAACCTTGGTGCCCTTGGAATCCTCGGTACCCATGGAAGCGAACCAGCCGGCGCCCTTAAGGATGATCTGGGGGATGTTGGCCAGCGTCTCTACGTTGTTGATGATGGTCGGCTGACCGAAAAGCCCCTTGTTGGCGGGGAAGGGAGGCTTGGTCTTGGGCTCGCCCCGGTTGCCCTCGATGCTGGTGAGCAGCGCCGTCTCCTCGCCGCAGACAAAAGCGCCGGCGCCCAGACGCACATCGATATCAAAGCTGAAGCCCGTGCCGAAGATATCCTCGCCCAGCAGGCCGAACTCCCGGGCCTGCTTAATGGCGATCTGCAGCCGGTGCACGGCGATGGGGTATTCCGCCCGCACATAGATATAGCCCTGATGGGCATTGATGGCATAGCCCGCAATACACATGGCTTCCAGCACCGCATGGGGATCCCCTTCCAGCACGGAACGATCCATGAAAGCGCCGGGGTCTCCCTCGTCTGCATTGCACACCACATACTTGTGGGGGGTCTTGTTAAAGGAAGCAAACAGCCACTTTTTGCCCGTAGGGAAGCCTGCGCCTCCCCTGCCCCGAAGGCCGGAAGCAGTGATCTCTTCAATGACCTGTTCGGGGGTCATTTCCGTAAGGACCTTGCCCAGTGCCCGGTAGCCGTCCATGGCGATGTATTCTTCAATGTTTTCCGGATCGATAAGGCCGCAGTTCCGCAGGGCTACCCGCAGCTGGGGCTTGTAGAAGCCGATATCATGGAGGCTCTCCACCTCTACGGCCTTGCCCTCTACAATGTCCTTATGGACCAGACGCTCCACCGGGCGGCCCTTGAGCAGATGCTCTTCTACGATCTCGGGCACGTCCTCCAGCTTCACCAGGCTGTAGAAGGTGCCGTCGGGATACACGATGACCACGGGGCCCATGGCGCACAAGCCGAAGCAGCCGGTGCGGACCACCTTGACTTCGTTTTCAAGGCCCTTTTCCCGGATCTCCCGCTCCATGGCTTCGGCGATCAGGGGGCTGTTGGATGAGGTGCAGCCGGTTCCGCCGCAAATCATGACTTGAGTACGAATCATTTCTTACTTCCTCCGCTTATTTTTCCACCGCTCCGATGGTGTATTCCACAACGGGCTGGCCGCCCTTGATATGCTCCTTTACGATGCGCGCCGCCATATCCGGGGTAACGCGCACATAGGTGATTCTTTCCTTGCCGCCCTCAAAGACCTCCACAATGGGCTCGTAGCGGCAAAGGCCGATGCAGCCCGTTTGATACACGGTGGCGTTGCCGGCCTGCTGCTTTTCCACCTCCTCCACAAGGGCGTTGAGCACCGGCCGGGCGCCGGCGGCAATCCCGCAGGTGGCCATGCCCACCACGATGCGGATCTCGCCGCTTTCCTCCCGAAGTGCGACCTTATTCTTCATCCTGTTACGGATTTCCGCCAGTTCCTGAAGAGATTTCATAGTAATGCTCCTTTCCAAAATGTATAGGTTGATGTATATCAGAAAACGTACCCCAGGGCCCGATACCCTTCCAGCAGGCTTTCCTTTACCCAGCCGAGTACCTCCGGGCTGTTCAGCGGGATATCCGGCCCCAGCACCTTCCGCATCTGCCCGGTATCCAGGGAAACCTCCCCGCCGTTCAGGGTATGGGAAAAGTGTATATCCACCTCCGGGGTCCCCTGCAGCAGCAGCGTCAGGGTGGAAACTATATCCCCCAGAGGGGTAAAATCCATATGCTCCTTATGGAACAGCGTCGTGACCAGGGTGCCGTGAGCCTCCGGGGCCTGCTCCGGCGTCCGGGAGGCGATATGCAGCCATCCCCCGGTCTGCTCCGCCGCCATCTTAAACAAGGGCAGCCCCAGTCCCACCTTCCTGGTGGTACGGCTGGTGGAAAAGGGATCCGTCACGGTTTTCAAAAAGGCTTCGTCCATGCCCCAGCCGTCGTCCCCGATGGCGATGGACAGGGTCTTTTCCGTCTCCTCCAGCTCTATGCGGATATGCCCGGCTCCGGCGGCCAGGGAGTTCTGGGCGATATCCAGGATATTCAGCGAAAGCTCCTTCATTCCTTCCCCTCCAGATACTTCAGCAGGGCGCCGGTGATCCTTGTATGCTCTCCAGGATGGGCCGGCAGATACAGGGAGAACCCGCTTGCCCCTATCTCCCACAGCCTGTGGGCGTCGGAGGCCGTGACCATGCGCCGCCCCCGGGCCAGGGGCCGGTGCTTCCCCTCCCGCAGTTCCACGGTGGAAAATTCCGGGGCCTGGGGAAAGCCGCCCAGTATGGCCAACAGGCCGTTGGCCTCCCGGTCGATGTGGGCCGGGTAGCATACGCCCCCCAGCTTCCGGGCCTGCCGCACCCCCTCCTCCAGCGTCCAGGCGGTGGCGGCGGGCAAAAACCAGGGATCCTCCCCCAAAAGCTGGTCGCCGGGGCCCATCCAAAGCTGGCGGCCAAAGATATGGGGCCGGTTGAGAGCCTGCATCCGCACCCGGCGCACCGCCCGGTCAAAGGCGACGGTCTGCTCCAGGGTGGGGAACAGGCAGATCAGATGGATATCCTCCGCCGTGGTCAGCTCCATCCCCCCCAGGGGCGTGATGCCGTACCGGTGGCAGGCCTCAAAAAAGGCCGGGCAGTTGGCGGCGGTGTTGTGATCCGTCAATGCGGCGATCCCTATCCCCTCCAGGCTGGCCATGCCCGCCAGGTTGCAGGGGGTCATATCCTCGTCGGCACAGGGGGACAGGCAGGAATGTATATGCAGCTCCGCCCTGAACAGGCTCATGCCAGCAGCTCTCCCACCGCCCTGCACAGGGAAAAGGTATCCGCCCGGGAGCCCAGCAGGTTCATGCCCCGGGTTTTGAAGGCCTCCAGCGCATCCGGATCCGGCCGAACCCCTTCGCTGAGTATCACCAGGGCGCAGTCCGTCAGCTGGGCGACGGCGGCCACATTCCGGTTGGACATGATGGTGATCCAGCAATCCCCCTCCCGGCAGCGGCCCATGACCCAGCTCAGCAGATCCCCGGCGTAGCCGCCGGTGATCTCCCTGTCTCCATCTCCCTCCCAGAACACGGTAAGGGACAGCTTTTCTTTCAGCTCGCAAACCGTCATGACCGGGAATGCTCCTCCCTTCGTCGCTCCCCCTCAGGGGGTATATCCGTCCGCCCCGGCGTCGCATCCCGGGCAAAGGCCCGGCAGGGACGGGGCTGTCTCATACGCCCTGCACCGGGCCGGGAAGGCTTCGCTCTCCGGGCCGGGCGGCACTCCTGCCTCTGCGTTGGGCCGCTTCTATACGTCTGGCTCCTCAGGCCGGGAGTGTTCCTCCATAAGCTGCTTCAGCCGCTCCCGCATACGGAAGATGCACTCGTTTATATCCGTCCGCCCCAGCACCACATCTTCGGCAAAGGCCCGGCAGGTGGGGGCGCCGCAGGAGCCGCAGTCCAGACTGGGCAGCTCCTGAAGGATCCGTTCTATCTCCATCATCATGCGGATGGACTCCCGGCGGCTTTCGTTCAGGGCCGATACGCTCCTGAAGGCGTCCGCCCGCACCGTCAGGCACTCCTCCGGCACGGGGCCCGTCCCCGGGGGCAGGTGGTTCCTGGTCACGGGCATATACCGGCGGAGGGTCTGGAGCCGCCCCTTAGCGATGTAGGGATCCTCCACCGTCAGCACGCCGCCTACGCAGCCCCCTGCGCAGGCCAGCAACTCGATAAAATCTACGCCGCTGATGTTGCCGTTCTCTATGCTGTCCAGCACCCGGATGACGTTTTCTATGCCGTCCGCCGCCAGATACCTGTCGTTCATCAGGGCGGAACCCTCCCCTCCAGAAACGGCCCAGCCCATGCCCACCATGCCGCTTTCGCTGATGCGCTGGGGGATCTTGTGGGGATCCATGGCCTCTATCAGGGGGAAGTATACCTCGCTCATGGAGATTACATAGTCCACATACTGCCGGGGCTGCCCCTCCTCCAGGTTCTTGATCCAGCTGTTTTTGGCCGGGCAGGGGGAGATAAACACCGTGCGGATATCCTCGTCCCGCAGCTGCGGATGCTTTTTAAGGGCCTCCTCCCGGGCCATAAGCCCTGCCAGCTCTATGGGGGGCATCACCGGCACCACATGGTGGCTGAGGCTGGGGAAGCGCAGGGCGATGAGCCGGACGATGACCGGGCAGGCGGAGCTGATCAGCGGATACACCGCCCGGGGATCCTTCATGAACCGCCGGGTCTGCTCGGTGATAAGCTCGGCGGCCTTGGATACCTCGAACACATCGTCAAAGCCCATATCCAGCAGGCCCTGAAGCACATAGTCCCCGTCCTCCAGGTTTTGCACCTGCCCAAAGAGGCTGGGGGCCGGCAGGGCAATCAGATGCTTGCTCCCGTCCAGATCCCCAAGCCGGTCCGTCACCGCCTTTTTGGCCTTGTAGGGGCATACCCGGATGCACTCCCCGCAGTCGATGCAGCTGGTGTCGTCGATGAGGGCCCGGCCCTCCCGCACTCGGATGGCCTCCGTAGGGCAGCGCCGCAAGCAGTGGGTGCAGCCCTTGCACTTGTCTGCATCCAGAAGAACGGAATGTTTGAATCCCATAAGCCTCCTTTTCTCCTGCCGCCGCCCGGCGCCCTGCGGGCCTTAGCAGCGGAAGCGCAGCGTGATGCTGGTTCCCTGGCCTACCACGGTATGGATATCCATCCCGTCGGAATAGCGCTTCATGTTGGGCAGGCCCATGCCCGCTCCGAAGCCCAAGGTGCGCACATTGTCCTTGGCGGTGGAAAAGCCCTCCTGCATGGCGGCCTCCACGTCGGCAATGCCCGGCCCCGTATCCTCCAGACGGACAAGAACCTGTTCGTCGTCCACATACACGTCGGCAACGCCGCCGTTGGCGTGGATGACCATGTTGATCTCTCCCTCATACATAGCGATGGATATCCGCCGGATCAGTTCCGGAGGGAAGCCCATCTTCCGAAGGAGCTTTTTTACCTGGACGGAGGCCTCCCCCGCAGAGGAAAAATCGCCTCCGGCCACATCGTAATGAAACTGCAGCGGTTCGCTCATGGACTTATCTGTGGAGCCCGGCGGCATACAGCCGCCCGCCAGCCTCGTACATGGTCAAGGGTGTTGCCAGCAACGCAATGCCGCTTTGCCGGGCCAGATCCACCACCGCCTCCGCCGGGTCCTTGCCCCGGACAAAGATTACGCAGCGCATATCCAGCATCAGGGCCGTGCGCACGGCCTGGGGGTTGTTCAGCCCCGTCAGCAGCACCGGCTGATCCTTGGCATAGGCCAGCACATCGCTCATCATGTCGCTGGAAAAGGCGGAATCCACCTGCTCCTCCAGCAGTTCCTCTCCGGCGCAGACCCGGGCCATGGTAAGCCGGGCCATTTCTCTGATCGTCATGCCACTCCTTTTTCGCCCATGCCCGGGCGGGGCGCACACGGTTGCGCTCTTTGTCCTTCAGGGGGGTGTTTTTGCCGGGGGTGCGGGGGAAGGGTTATTGATACTGCTCCAGAATGCCCTTGATATCGGCGGTGGTCAGCCGGCCGTAGACCTGATCGTCTATGGTAATGACCGGAGCCAGACCGCAGCAGCCCAGGCAGCGGGTGGCTTCCAGCGTGAAACGGCCATCGGCCGTGGTGTGCCCGGGCTCTATGTTCAACTGGCGGGCCAGTTCATCCAGCACATCCTGCGCCCCCTTGACATAGCAGGCGGTACCCAGACAGACCCGGATAAGGTGCTGCCCCTTGGGTTCCAGGTTGAACCAGGCATAAAATGTGGAGACGCCGTACACCTGCTCCAGAGAGCAGCCCAGCCCTTCGGCGATCATAGCCTGCACTTCGATGGGCAGGTAACCGTAGATCTCCTGAGCCTGCTGCATGACCGGCATCAATGCGCCGGGCTGATCCTTGTGCTCCAGGATGGCAGCCTCCAGCTTTGCCTGCTGTTCCGGCGTATCCCGGAAGGGGATGGTGGATTTGTGCATGTTCATGTTTTCCTCCTTTAATATATGAAACCTTTTGCGGTAATCCGGCTTTCTCTATTTTGTATGGTATCACATACATTTTCAAAAATCTACTGCATTTTGCCTGTTTTTTGTACGTTTTGGAAGTATTTGCAGGATATGTTTCTTTTTTCCGATGGATATGAAGCGAAGTTTATGAAAAAGATACAAATCTTCCGCAAGAATGGCTTTGCATCGGGGCGGCGGGGGTAGTATAATAGCATCAGAAATCATCTGAATACTAGGAGGATACCCTTTTGGCAAGGAAGAAATATAAGATCACGCCTCAGGGCTATATTACCATCGGGGCGGCGGTGATCCTGCTTATAGCGCTGATCATCCTGCTTTCCGTGACCAACTGCTTCGGTGCCTGCAGCGGTAAGGAAGGAGCGGTGGATCTGCCCTCGCCCACGGCTACGGCTACCCCCACGGCGGAACCCGCCAGCACGCCTTTGCCCAGCTCCACTTCCGGCGGGCTGCTGCCCATCATAACGCCCAACGTCAGCGGCGCGGCCGGTGCAAGTCCGGATGTTTCCGGTACCCTGGGCACCGGCACGGCTACCCCCGCATCTGTTACACCCTCTCCTTCTCCCACGGCAGAGGGCCTGAAAGAAGACCCCAAAGCCCTGAAAAAGCCCACCAACGCCATGGTCAAGGAAGCCGGCGCCGGGGAGCTTTCCGGCAATGATGTAAATCTGCGTCAAGGGCCCAGCACCAAGACCCCCATCGTTATCCAGAATATGAAGCGGGGCACGGAACTGACCCTGTATACCACGGACGGAGACTTCTACTTCGTTAAAGTCAATTCCGCCAAAAAGTATGGCTATGTGGCCAAGAAGTTCGTAAAGGTTACCAAAGCCATCGGCGCCGGGGATACCAAGGAAGATCTTTCCGACCAGCCGGAGGATACCGTGCTGGGCACCATTACCGCCAGCAAACTGGCCATCCGTGAAAAGCCCTCTACGGACGCCAAGGCCATCGGCGAATATTATAAGGACAAGAAGGTCTACATTTACTATAAGGAAGGCGACTTCTATTATGTAAAGGTAGCCGGCACCAAAACCAAAGGCTATATGGCGGCCAAGTTCATCAAAGCCTCCGGAGAAGTCAAGAGTAAGTAAGCTGTTCCTGCGCAAAACGGATCCCCCGGCCGACCGGGGGATCTTTTTATATGTACTTGCTAAAAAGTGTAAACGAAATTCCGTTATTTCTTCTGTACATATACGAATGAACGGCAAAGCAGCGCTGTACTCCAGCACCGGAATAAGCGATGGTTCGCATATACAGCCAAATAAAATCGGAAAACAGGTAGATGCAGAAAGATATGAACATTTTTCCGCTCACTTATGCCATTCTGCACGGAATACGGGTAATTCGAGCCGCCCGTCCCGAAAAGTCCCCTATTAAACGACATTTTATGCATGCTTCCGCGTTTGAGCGGAATATCGGTAAACGATATTTTGTTTATTTGTACTGCATTGTGCGGTATACGGGCAGCCCTGCAGTCTGCCCTTTTCGACCCCGGAGCTGCATGCAGCCCGCCGCTGACGATGCTTGCGCCGTATACGAAAGGCGGGGCGCACGGCGTGCCCCGTCGGGCACGCCTGCGGGGGGCGACCGCCCCCCCGCAGCGTTCCGGCGGCTTTGCCGCAGGAACCGTGCGCCCCGCCCCCCGCTCTCCGGGAAAAAAGAACCGCCGCACCCCGGGATACATGCCCGGGGAACGGCGGCTCCATGTGCAGAAGCGGGTTCTGCTTATTCGTTTGGGTAAGGCTCCAGGAAGGCGTGGAAGTGACGCATGGGCAGATCGCGTCCCTGAACGATGCGCATGTTGGGGATATTCTCCCGATCCTCATACAGAGCCTTGACGGCGGCAATAACGTAATCCAGATGCTCCCGGGAATACATGCTCCGGTTCACCGCAAAACGCACCACATTGCATACCTCCGCCTGCTGCTCCGGGGTCTTGAGATCATACTCCATGGAGTAATCCCCCAGTTCGCTGACCCGGATGCCATAACGCCGGATAAGCTCCAGAGAGAAGCCCTCCCCGGCAAAGGTCTCATGGCCCCGCTTGCCGTCAAAGAAAGCATCCATGTTGATATAGACTCCGTGGCCCCCTGCCGGCAGCACCACACCCTTGACTCCCGCTTTGTAGAATCCCTGGGCCAGGTATTCACACTGCTTTACCCGCTCATCCAGATAATGAAAATCGCAGCACTCATACAGCCCCACGGCCAGGGCCATGATATCGTGGCCGGACATGCCGCCGTAGGAATCGTTGCCGTAGCAGGAGATCTGTTTGACCTTGATGCGGATGCCCACGTCCCGCAAAAGGGTACCGTCCGGGGCAAAATCGGAGAACTTCTTCCAGAAGTACCCTCTGTCCCGGAAAGCCAGGATGCCGCCCATGTTGGAGTGGCCGTCCTTCTTCAAAGAGGCGGTGAAACCATCACAGTAGGAGAACATTTCCCGGGCGATCTCGGGGATGGACTTATCCCGGTAGCCCGCTTCATTCATCTTGATGAAGTAGCAGTTCTCCGCCCAGCGGGCCGCATCCAGCATGAAGGGGATCTCATAGCGGTGGGCGATACGGGCAGTCTCCCGGATGGAGTGCATGGAAACGGCCTGGCCGCAAACCGTATTGTTGGTGACGGTGGTATAGATCATGGGGATGTTTTCCGGCCCCAAAGCATCGATCATCTCCTGAAGCTTCTCCAGATCCATATCCCCCTTAAAGGGATTGACGGGGTAGGCGCCGCCCTCCGGCACCTCAAAAAGCAGCTCCTTGCGGAACAGGTTCCGGGGGATGGAGCCCATCTGCTTGATATTGCCCTCGGTGGTATCGAAGTGCCCGTTGGAGGGGATGGTAAAGGCCTTGCCGGGATACCGCTCAGCCATGATCTGCTTGACGATCTCAAAGAGCACGGATTCCGCCGCCCGGCCCTGCTGAAGCAAAAAGGCATTGGGCCGCTCCAGCTGGGCGGCACCGCCGTTGAACAGGCCCCCTTCATATTCACACAGGTATACCTGCTCCATCATCTTTTCCACGTCCCGGCAGTCCGTACGCACCAGGTCCAGGATCTTTTTGGGGTGATCTCCCCGCTCAAAGCAGTCCCGCATGGCATCCAGCAGCACATAATAGCCGGTGTTGCGGCCGTAGCTTTCATCCCCCAGCATCATGGCGGCCCATTGCTTATCCGTCATGGCAGTGGTGCCGGAATCGGAAAGCATATCCACCGTAAGCATGGCGGCGGGGAAAGCAAACTCATTATAATGGGTGGCTTTCAGGGCCCGCTCCCGCTGCTCTACGGTGACTTCGGGAATGTTGCGGACCACATAGGAGAAATGATGAGGAACCGGTACGTTCAAAGGATAGCTGGTTGACAAGATACTGACCTCCAAGTGTGTATTTGAAGATACCCCGGTCATCAACGGGCCAGACGTCCCCTTGACTGGCGGACAGTATGATTCATCCGCTTTCAAGTATACCATCCCTGCCGGGCAAAAGATATTGCCCCTGATCTTATATTATCGGAACGGAGGAGCCGGAGGTCAGGTTCGTATACGGCACCCCGGGGCGCACGTTCCGGCGGAACCGCCGGAACTCTGCGGAGCATCCGCCCCGCAGGCGTGCCGCCAGGCACGCAGTGCGCCCCTCCCCCGGCGGCCGGGCGACCCCCGTCAGCGGCGCGTAAGGACACTGGCAGCAGCGTGGGGGACGGGAGGTATTCTCCTGGCGGCAGGCAGCGTAAGCCCAGCCCGGAGCGGGAGTCCTGTTCCCGATATTCCGCACATTCACGCTTCTGTTAACAGAATATCGTACCTTTCCTAAAACCGGGACAGCCTCTTTTTCCCCGTTGGCAAGTCCTTCCTGGCGGTCAGAGCTGCGGACAAAAGCGTTTTTTCTGTACAAGCGCCCCGGCTGCCCGAGGGATTGACAAAGGCTCCCCTTTTCTGTATACTGTTGGACAATATGTATACAGGAGGTGAGAAAGTCCCCATGGACGCTGACAGTAGCAGCGCAATACCCCCCAAACGAAGCATTCGCCATAGCCGCGCCGAAATATAAGCAGGAAAGGTCTGTCTTCCTTTACGGAGAGCACAGGCCGGTCCTGCGTTTTTGTTTGCATTTTTCCTTCAAACGAGATTTATATTGATACAGAAAGAGGTTTATCGTGCGCGATTCTATAGGTATTTTACTTTTGGTACAGGTGATACTCATTGCCCTGAACGGCATCTTTGCCAGTGCGGAGATCGCCGTGCTTTCCATCAGCGAAACAAAGCTGGAAAAGCTGGCGGAGCAGGGCAGCAAAAAGGCCCGGCGGCTCCGGAAACTGACGGAGGAGCCGGCCCGCTTCCTTTCCACCATTCAGATCGCCATCACCCTGTCGGGCTTTCTGGGCAGCGCCTTTGCCGCAGACGGTTTTTCCGGCCCGCTGGCAGACTGGCTCATCGGTCTGGGGGTCACAGGCATTTCCCGGGGGACGCTGGAAACCCTGGCCGTTATTCTGATCACACTGATCCTGTCTTATTTTACCCTGATCTTCGGGGAACTGGTGCCCAAGCGCATCGCCATGAAAAAGTCCGAAACCGTGGCTCTGGCCATCTCCGGGCTGCTGAGCGGCATCTCCAAACTGTTTAAGCCCGTGGTATGGCTCCTTTCCGTATCCACCAACGGGGTGCTGCGGCTGCTGGGTATTGACCCCCACGAGGAGGAAGAAGAGGCCAGCGAGGAGGAGATCCGTATGCTGGTGGAAGCCGGGGGAGAGAAGGGCACCATCGACAAGGAGGAGCAGACTTTCATCCAGAACGTGTTTGAATTTGACGATCTGACAGCCGGGGAGATCGCCACCCACCGGACGGACGTGGATCTGCTGTTCCTGGAAGACAGCGATGCACAGTGGGCCCAGACCATCCACTCCACCCGCCACACCCTGTACCCTATCTGCAACGAGACGGCGGACGATGTGGTTGGTATCCTGAACGCCAAGGACTATTTCCGCCTGGAGGATAAAAGCCGCCAGAACGTTATGGCCCATGCCCTGCGGGAGCCCTATTTTGTGCCGGAAACGGTGAAGGCCGATGTGCTTTTCCGCAACATGCGGCAAAAACGGCAGTCCATGGCGGTGGTGCTGGATGAATACGGCGGCATGGTGGGGATCCTGACCCTGAACGACTTGCTGGAAGAGCTGGTAGGGGATCTGCACAGTGAAACGGCCCCCGCAGACGACCCGGAACCCCGCATAGAGCAGCTGGATGAAACCACCTGGCGGGTCACCGGCAACGCCGAGCTGCGGGATATTGAAGCCGCTATGGGGCTGGAACTGGAAGACGGGGAATATGATACCCTGACGGGGCTGGTCTTTGACGCCCTGGGCACCGTGCCCGGAGATGACGATGCGAACATCTCGCTGGAGCTGCCCCTTATGCACATTGAGGTGAAAAAGGTACGGGAGCACCAGATCGAAGAAGCCCTGCTGCACCTGAAGCCCCGGCCGGAACCCGAGGAAGCCTGAACACCGGGCCCCGCCGGTTCCTGACACTCATATACGGAAGCAGCTTTCCGAAAAGGAGGCTGCTTTTTCATTGCCGCAAAGCAGAAGGGCAGAGGAGACGTAAGGGAGCAACCCCGCTCGCTTTCTGTCCCCGTATACGCTGCCCGGCCGAAACGAAGTCCGCGGGAAAGCGGCGGGGATGCACCTTTGGCCCGGAAGGGCCAAAGGCAGGGGCACCCTGCGGGCCGGGGACCGGCCGTGCATCCCCCCTATCGGAGCCGGCGATTCTCCCGACCGGGCACGTCCCAAAAGGCAGGGACAGCCGCCTGCGAACCGGCAAAAAAAGCGCTCCCGAAGGAGCGCTTACCGGTTTTTCGTTTACAGAGAGGCCCCTTCCAGGGCTTGCTGCTGCCAGTTCCCCTTCTTGTAATACAGGAACATGGCAGCAGAAGTGATGGCCCAGGAGATGGCGTAGCATATGCTCAGCACCAGCAGCGTGGGATGCATGGCAAAAGCCGTATATTTCCAGATCACCCGGAAGGCGCAGATGCCCAGGCCCGTAATGAGCACCGGGGGCTTTACCACCCCGCAGCCCTTGAGGGTGCCGGAGAATATCTCCACCGCTGTCCACAAAAAATAGAAGGGTACAAAGTACAGAAGGAGTTTATAAGTGGTCTCCACCACTGCCGGGTCCTTGGAGAAGGTGGGCAGCACATGGGGGGCCACCAGCAGAATGATGGTGCTCAGCACAATGGTAATGGGCAGGAAAATCCGGAAGCCCACCTTGGCGCAGCGGTGGACCCGATCCATCTTCCCGGCACCGAAGTTCTGCCCCACAAAGTTTATCACGGCCATGCCCGCCGCATTGGAGGTGGCCCAGTAGAACCCGTCTATCTTGGTGGAAAGACTCCAGGAAGCCACCACCACCGTGCTCAGGCTGTTTACGGCCACCTGCAGGACCATATTGGATACATTGTACATGCTGGCTTCCAGGCTGGCAGGCACACCGATGCGCATCATCCGCCGGATCAGCCCTCCGTCCAGCCGCAGCTCCTTCCACCGCAGACCATAGGCCTCCCGGGTGCGCAGCAGGCTCGCCGTCAGCAGCAGGAAATTCAGCACCTGCGAAAGTACCGTGGCATAGGCCACGCCCTTTACATTCCAATGGAGATAGACTACGAACACATAGTCCAGCACAATGTTCAGAATGCAGGCGGCAAACATAAACAGAAACGGCCTGCGGGAATCCCCTACGGCCCGGAGTATGCCGGATTCTATGTTCAGCACCAATACCACAGACGAACAGGAGAAATAGATCCGCAGATAGTCGGTAGCGTCGGCCAAAGTATCCGCGGGGGTCTTGAGCCATACCAGGAAGGTGGGCACAAAGATCAGGCAGATCCCCGTCAGCACCAGACCGATCAGGAAGCACAGCAGCACGGCCGTACCCGTGGCCCGGCGCAGCTGTTCCTCCTTTTTCCCTCCGTACAGCTGGGCAATGATCACGCTGGCCCCGCCGGTCAGGGCGGTAAAGAAGCCTATGACCAGATTGGTGAGAGTGGCGGCGCTGCCTCCTACAGCGGCCAGAGCTTCCGTACCCACGAACCGGCCCACAATAATGGCATCCACCGCATTATACAGCTGCTGAAACCAGGTGCTGGCAGCGATGGGTAAAAAGAACAGAATCAGTTTTTTCCAGATGGGCCCCTGGGTCAAGTCCCGGCTGGCGGCAATTTTCGTTTCCATAGCTTAGCCAGTATAGCCGGGAAAGTTCCTTTCGTCAATGCGGTTTGTAAAGTTTTTCAGGGAAAAAAAGCTTTTTCCTTCCGTCTCTTTCTCCATGGAAACCTTCGTTTTCCTCTGCGCCGGAAATTCTCCCGCACCGCCGTCTTTGCAGGATCGGCGCTGTGCTTCCGGCTGGCGGCAGCGCCGCCCCTCTGCATATATTCTTTCGGCTTTGCGTATTCTCTTTCCCCAAAGCCCGGTCTTTGAATCCGGGCAAAAACGTGGTATACTTATTTGTTTGCATATCATAGGAGGAACGCCCATGTATATCATCGCCGGTCTGGGAAACCCCGGACTCAGCTACAGCAGGACCCGCCACAACATCGGCTTTATGGCGCTGGACGCTCTGGCCCGCCGCTGGGGGATCCGGATCCACACCAGAGCTTTTCAGGGACTGGTGGGGGAAGGCCTTTTTGAGGGGGAAAAAGTGCTGCTCATCAAGCCCCAGACCTATATGAATCTCAGCGGCAGCTGTCTGCGGGAGGTCATGGGCTTTTACAAGCTTCCCCCGGAAAAGCTTATCGTGCTGGTAGACGATGTGGAGCTGCCCCTGGGGAGCCTGCGCATACGGAGCAAGGGCTCTGCGGGCACCCATAACGGTCTGCGGAGCATCCTTTCCTGCCTGGGCAGCGATAACTTTGTGCGCATACGCATCGGCTGCGGGCAGGACCAAAGCCTGCTGCTGCGTGATTTTGTGCTCAAGCGCCCCGGCAAAGGAGAGATGGCCCTGCTGGAGGAAGCCTATGCCCACGCTGCCGAGGCGGCGGAGCTCATCGTTTCCGGACATACGGATCGGGCCCAGATGCTCTTTAACAAAAAACATGAAGCCTGCAACAGGCTGGAAAGCCGCTGAAACCCATATGATGGACGCCTTATTTGCACTGCTGGAAAAGGACCCCGCCTGGAAGAGTCTGGATACCGCCCTGAAGGAGGGCCGCGGCCCGGCGGCGGTATTCTCCTGCCCGGAAGGGTGCCGCCTGCCCCTGTGGGGAAGTATGAGCCGGGGAAAAACCGGTCTGATCGTTACGGATACGGAAGCCGCCGCACTGGAGCTTTACCGGCAGGAAAAGACCTACCGGGAGGATGTACAGCTGTTTTTGTGCCGGGAAATGCCCCTGGTGCATGTGCAGGCCGCCAGCGCCCAGCGGCGGAGCATGCGGCTGAGCGTTCTGTCCCGGCTGTGTTTGGGGATGCCCAGCCTGATCATCACCCATGCCGGAGCCCTGATGGAGCGGCTGGCGCCCCCGGAGGCCTTTTTCTCCTGTCTGCGAAGCCTGCGCCGCGGGGAGGAGATCCCTCCCCGCACGCTGCTCAAATTCCTGGTGGACAGCGGCTACGAACGGGTGGATATGCTGGAGGGGCCGGGCCAATGCGCCCTGCGGGGAGATATTCTGGATGTATTCCCGCCCCAGCGGGAACACCCCTGCCGGATAGAATTTTACGGAGACGAAATAGACCAGCTGCGGATCTTTGACGAGAGCACCCAGCGCTCCATAGAGCAGACGGATTCCATCCTTCTGCCCCCGGCCTTTGAAACGCCCCAGACCCCGGCTTTAATGAAAAAAGCCCTGAAGGCGCTGGGGGAAGCCGCCGGTTTTGAATCCCAGCGGGAAAGCTGGGAGCAGGGCCGGCCCTGTTTGGGAGCCGATGTACTTTTGCCCCTGCTGTATAAAGAGGCCTGCTGCCTGTTTGACTATCTGCCCAAAGACGCCCTGCTCTTTTTAACGGAGCCGGGCCGCATTGCAGACGAAGGCAAGGCCTTCTCTTTGAGCTGCATGGAATCCGTAGCGGGACTGCTGGAGCGGGGGGAGGGCCATCCCTGCCAGAAGGAGCTGCTTTTGCCCCCGGGCGAGCTGGAAAAGCGCCTTTCCACCCCCCGCACCGCTGTGTTTTACAGCCTGTTCCGCACCAGCCCCCTGTTTCAGCACCCCTTCTCCCTGAAGTTTGAGGGGGAGAATGCCCCCGCCTATCTGGGGGATATGGGGGAACTGAAGCGGGAGCTGAAGCAGGGCCAGAACAAGGGGGAGACCCGGCTGCTGTTTGCCGGGGAGGGCGCCGCCTTTCTTTTCCGGGAGCTGGAGGAGGAAGGGCTCAGCTGCCGGATGGAAAGCACCCTTTCCAACGTGCCCGCTCAGGGGACGCTGCTGGTGCTCAAAACCACTCTGCCCCGGGGCTTCCGCCTGCCTGGGAGCCGGCTCACCGTCCTTTCTCAGGAGGAGCTGTTCGGCAAGCAGCAGACCCACCGGAAGCAGAAAAAGAGCGGGCTGAAGTTTTCCGATCTGACCGTGGGGGATTATGTGGTCCACGAAGCCCACGGTATCGGCCGGTTCGTGGGCGTGGAACAGCTGACGGTGCAGAACAGCACCCGGGATTACCTGCTGTTGGTCTACAAGGGCGGCGACAAGCTCTATATCCCCACGGATCAGCTGGACAGGATCCAGAAATACATGGGCGCCGGGGAAGAAGGCACCCCCAATCTTTCCAAACTGGGCGGGGGAGAGTGGCAGCAAAAGGTAAGCAAGGCCCGGACCGCCGCCAAAAAGCTGGCCTTTGATCTGGCGGAGCTGTATGCAAAGCGCACCAGCGTCAGGGGCTTCGCCTTCAGCCCGGATACCCCCTGGCAGAAAAAGCTGGAAAGCGCCTTTCCTTATGAGGAGACCCCGGATCAGCTCCAGTGCATCGCCGAGATCAAGAAGGATATGGAAAGCCCCCGGCCCATGGACCGGCTTTTGTGCGGGGATGTGGGCTACGGCAAAACAGAGGTGGCCCTGCGGGCAGCTTTTAAGGCCGTGCAGGACGGGAAGCAGGTGGCCTTTCTGGTGCCCACCACCATTCTGGCCCAGCAGCATTTTGCCACGCTCTCCGGCCGGTTTGAGGAATTCCCCGTGCATCTGGGGTGCCTGAGCCGCTTCCAGACCCCCAAGGAACGGGAGGAGGTCAAGCGCCGCCTGGCCAAAGGGGAAATAGACATGGTGGTGGGCACCCACGCCCTGCTGGCCAAGGATGTGAAGTTCAAGGATCTGGGGCTGCTGATCATCGATGAGGAGCATCGTTTCGGCGTGAACCACAAGGAGCAGCTCAAGGCCCTGCGCTCGCAGGTGGACGTGCTGACCATGACCGCCACCCCCATCCCCCGGACGCTGAACATGGCCATGACGGGCATACGGGATGTTTCCACCATAGAAACGCCCCCGGAAAACCGTTTCCCCGTGGAAACATATGTAATGGAGTTCAGCCCGGCTCTCATCGCCTCGGCCATCCGCCGGGAACTGAGCCGGGGCGGGCAGGTGTTTGTCATCAGCAACCGGGTCATGGGGATGGAAAACACCCTTTCCCGGCTCAGAGAACTGGTGCCGGAATGCTCCATGGCCATGGCCCACGGCCAGATGCATGAGCAGCTGCTGGAAAAGACCATGATCGCCTTTATCAACCGGGAGTATGATCTGCTCCTTTGCAGCACCATCGTGGAAAGCGGCGTGGATGTGCCCAACTGCAACACCCTTATCGTGCTGGAAGCGGACAAGCTGGGGCTGGCCCAGCTGTATCAGCTTCGGGGCCGGGTGGGCCGCTCCTCCCGGCTGGCCTATGCCTACTTTACGGTAAACGCCGGGCAGGCCGTTTCCGAAACCGCCCAGAAGCGCCTGCTGGCCATACGGGAATTCACCCAGTTTGGAGCGGGGTTCCGGTTAGCCATGCGGGATCTGGAGATCCGGGGTGCCGGGAGCCTGCTGGGGGCAGAGCAGCATGGCCATATTACGGATATCGGCTATGAGTATTACTGCAAGCTCATCCGCTCCGCCGTAGAGGAAGCCCGGGGCAACGCCCCCGCTCCGGATATAGAGTGCACCGTAGACGCCCCTGTGGACGCCTTTGTGCCCAAAAGCTTTGTGGGCAACGAGCTGCTGCGCATGGGCATGTACAAGCGCATTGCCGAGATCACCGGAGAAGAGGAGTACGGGGAGCTGTATGAGGAGTTTACCGACCGCTTCGGCACTTTGCCCGAAAGCGTGGAGACCCTTATGCGTCTTTCCCTCATCAAGGCGCTGGGGGCCCGGGCTGGACTTTGCGCCGTGCGGATCCAAAGCGGCCTGGCCCAGCTGAAATTCGACCCCTCCGCTTCCCCCGACGGGGGGCGGCTGCTGCTCTGGCTGGGAGGCATACAGGGGGCCCGGCTCGTCTCCGGAGAAACGCCCCAGGTGCAGATCCGCATCAAAGATTGGACCGCAGCGGAATTCGTCAAGAAAATGCCACAATTTTTGACCGGTTTGGTCCGTTGCAAGGGGCCGGAGGATAGGGTATAATCAATGCAATGCGATTTCGGGCAAAAGGCCGGAGCGCGAAAGAAAGGAAACAATACCATGAAGATGTACAAACGCCTGTTGGCCCTGGGGCTGGCCCTTGGGATGCTGTTTGGCCTGGCCGCCTGCGATCAGCAGAACGATAAGGAAGAAGAAGCTTCTCCCTCTGCAGAAGCTACCGGCGCCCCTGCCGATGAAGCCCAGAAGGATATCTCTGCCGATCTGCCCGCCATTGAGCTGGGGGATCAGGTGACCACCGTAGGGGATATCCAGGATGCGTATGAATACTTCGTCTCTTACATGTCCTATTACGGCATGGAGGCTCCCACGGAGGAATCCGAGATCAAGCAGTACCGGGATATGGTCGTGGAGCAGGCCCTTTCCGATATGGTGCTGCCCTGGAAGGCCAAGGAGCTGGGGCTGTCTCTGGATGCCGCCGACGACGACCAGATCGACGAGCAGGTGGAAGCCCACCGGGCAGAGATTCTGCAGGAATATAAGGAGTACGCCCGCCAGCAGCTGGGGGAGAGCGCCACGGAGGAAGAAGTAGACAAGAGCGCCACGGAAACGCTGGAAAGCGAATTGGCATCCTATTACAACTGCACCTTTGAAGAATACCTTTCCACCATTTACCGGCCGGAGATGGAAAAGAACCGGCTCAGCGAAAAGGTAGAGGAATACTTCCTTTCCACCGTAAAGCTGGAGGAAGGGGATGCCCAGTCCTGGTTCGCACAGGAGCTGACCGATCAGCAGACCGCCGTAGCCAGCGATCCCCTCAGCTACCGCACCACCCAGCAGGCCTATGAATCCGGCGAGTCTCAGGTGCCCGGTCTCAGCGTACCGGAGGGCTTTACCCGGGTGCAGGTGATCCGCCTTGCCCTTTCGGAAGCGGATCAGGCTGTTTATAACGAAAACCTCACCAAAATGACCGCACTGGAAGCCGAATACGGCGCCATCGTCCTCAAGGGGGAAAATACCGTCCGCCAACAGGAGATCCAGGCCGAATATGCGGCCCTGAGCACCGCCAACCGGGAGCTGCTCAAGAGCCTGCAGGAGAAGGGCAGCGCCGCCCTGCAGGAGATCGAAAGCGGCAAGGACTTTGGCCTGGTCATGAAGGACTACGCCTCTTCCGCCCCCACCGATGCCCAGATGGCCTTTGGAGATCTGCTGTACACTCTGGAGAAGGACAGTAACTTTGACGAAGAGATCTGGAACAAGGTGCTGACCATGAAGGCCGGGGAAGTTTCTGACCTGATGGAAGTAAGCAGCGTGTTTTATATCCTCAAGCGGGGAGACAACGTGGTAGCCGGGGACCGCACCTATGAGCAGTTCCAGGAAGCCGCTGAAGCTGCCGCTCTGGAAAGCAAGAAGGACAGCGAGTGGAGCGCCGTGCAGAGCAGCTGGCTGGAGGAAGCCCGCAGCGCCGCTGTGTTCCATGAGGACAACTACAAGAACGTAGGCTGACAGACATCGCCCGTCTGCAAAAACCGCAGCAGAGAGCAGCGCAAAAAAGAAAAGTACTGATCGAAGCTTCATCAAAAAAGCGCCTCATCCGAAAGGCGCTTTTTTGTGTGGGAACGGGGGTTGCGCCGTAATCGGGAGGGGGGCGCTGCAGGCGGCGTGCCGCCGCCCCAGCGGGCCTCGCCGGCGAGGCCCGCTGTCTTTGGCTCCGCCAAAGGCAGCGCCCCGGCCCCCGAACCGGATAAACCCCGCTTCGCCGCGTCCCAACCCCCGGCACATGAGAAAGGCAAAACCCATATCCAAAAACAGCCGCGCCCTGTACCCGAGCAGAGATACCGGCGAGAAGCAAAAAATACCCCCGGCCTGCTTTCCCGGACGAAGGGCATTTGAAGCCGTATATGTTTTACAGCAGCGGCAGATACCAAAGAAATACCACCGTATAGGGGAGCACGAACAGAGCGCTGTCGAACCGGTCCAGCAGCCCCCCATGGCCGGGAAGCAGGCGGCTGTAGTCCTTGATCCCCGCCCGGCGCTTGACCTGAGAAAAACCAGATCCCCCAGCTGCCCCAGCAGAGAAGCCGTATAGCCGTAAAGCGACAGCCTGCTCACATATACCGGCCGGTGGAGCCAGGCCTGCAGCAGAAAGCCTACCAGCCACAGGAGCACCGTAGCCGCCAGAGTACCGCAAAGGTTGCCTGCCACGGTCTTATGGGGGCTGATAAGAGGAGCCAGCTGCTTTTTGCCCAGGGCTTTTCCGCCGAAATAGGCGGCCGCATCCGTAAGCACACAGGCGGCAAAGGGCAGCACCAGTGTAAACAGGCTGTCTCCCAGCAGGGGCAGGCAGGCAAAGGACGCCCCGATGGCAGCGCCCCCTAGGAGCCCCCGTATATACGGAGGCCGGGGAAAGGGTCCGCATCCGCTCAGCAGCAGGGAGAGGAGCCCCGCAGCTGCGGCAGCACCCTCTGCAGCGGCCAGCACCGGGATGGGGAGCCGGGGAATATACAGTGGGAAAAGCAGGCAGCACAAGGCCGTGCCGGCATATACCAGCCAGCCCCACCGGCCCTGCAGCAGCCCCATGGCCCGGAGCAGCTCAAAGCAGCCCAAAAGACCCAACAGCGTGCTGAGCCCTTCCAGTATCCCGGGCACCTGCCGGGCCTGAAAAGCCCCCAGCAGTATCAGTGTGAGCAGGGCGCCCGTGCGGATGCGCACCGTCAGTTCCGAAGCATGTGTATCCCGCCGCTCCATACCGCCCCCCCTTTACAGACTTTCTGCCGGAGGGAAAAAGGCTTCGTACTCCGTTACATCCAAAATGGTCTCCCCGTCGATCTGCAGGGGAGTGGGACGATCAAACTCCACCCGGATATGGCGGCCCGTAAGGATCTGCACCATGTTCCGGTATTTTACATGCTCCCCCTTGAAGATGGAAGGGAAGGCGGCCAGTGCCCGGAGCTTGCCCGGGCAGTGATACACCATCAGAGACAGGGTCTTTTCCGGAGCAAAGCGATCCTGTTGGGGGGTGGGGCGCATACCGCCGCCGTAGCAGCGGCCCAGCATGACCGGAGCCAGCCACACATGGTCAAAGCAGAGGGTGTTCCCGTCCACCGTTACCCGGGTTCCCGTAGGGTGATAGTGGAACAAAAGTCCCTTAATGGCAATGGCGGTATAGTTGACGGGTCTGGTGCTTTTTTTGCGCAGCTCGTCTCCCTTTTCGCAGCAGTAGCCGTCGATGCCATAGCCTATGCCGTTGATAAAGAAATGGGCGGCGCCCTTTACCTGCACCTGGGGCAGGCTGCGAAGATAAGGGGTCAGCAAAAAGGAACCCTGGGAGGGATCTTTTTCGGCATCCCGCAAAAAATCATTGCCGGAACCGCAGGCATAATAGAACAGCGCCTCCGGCCGCTTCAGCCCGGCAGTATCGTTGATAAAGCGGTTCAAAGTGCCGTCGCCCCCACAGAGGATCAGCCCTTCCTCCGGCCCCAGAGAAGCAAACAGGGCGGCATACTCCTTAACGGCGGTGATATCCACAAAACGCAGGGCATCTTCCGGCATCTTTTTGGAAAGAGCCCGGGCCTGAATTTCCCCCTGTCCGCCGCCTGCCAGCGGGTTAAATAAAACGCAATACGCCTTCATGGCTGCTCCTGTCTGAAAGGGAACAAAACCGGGACGGGAAGAAAGGAAGATATTCCCCGCCGCCGGTATTCTGTTCCTTTCCGTATCTATATAAAATCAGAATAACTTTTTCCCGCAGTTCCCGCCAGTGGGAAAGGAAAGGGGTTCCTCGATTTTGAGGAACCCCTGTATTCTATGTGATTTTGCGAAAAAATGTTTTTTTGCCCGAATCGCTCAGCCGCGGAGAGCGCCCTCCTTTTGCAGGGTCAGCCGAACCAGATCCTCCAGGTGCCCGGCGATCCTGTCCACCAGCCGGTCCACGTCCCCTTCCATCCGGTTCCACAGGAACTGGGTAAAAAAGCCCAGCACCACATACCGGCACATGAAGGTCAGCTCCCATATGGTTTCTTCAGAGACCCGGCCCCCGGCGGAATACTCCCGGATCTTCCGGGTGATGGCGTCATCGTTCATGGTAAACACGCTGTGAACCAGAATGTCTCTGGAAAGACAGTCATACAGGTGATAGATCAGGGCCCGTTTTTCCCGGCAGTCCTTCAAAAAGGCTTTGATGGCCTCCTTCCAGTCGTCATATTGGGAATAGGGGGCCAGGCGTTCCTTGAGCCAGGCCTCCAGCAGGGCATAGATATCCTGATAGTGATAGTAAAAGGTATTGGAGCTGATCTCGCAGCGCCTTACCAGGGCAGAAACGGTGATCTTATCAAAGGGCATTTCCTCCAGCATCTGCTGGAAAGTCCGCAGAATCGCCTTCTGGGTGTATAAGGCCATGGGTTCCTCCGTACTTTTTGTCTTTTTCCGTATTTTATCATCTTTTTGCGCAGGGTTCAATCCTTTGTGAAACTCCGGCAACCCCTGCCCATAGATCCAGAGCAGGGCAGCCCCCGGCAGCGGCGTACTTCGCCCGCACGATGTTCCGTATATCCTGACCTGTGTAAACGAAATATCATATGGACTACCGTCCGTGGCTTTTCCTCTCTCCGAAAGGCGGATTTTATGGTATACTGTCAGAAGAGAGAGGGATGCACATGGAAACAAAAACTTCAGCCATTCGAAAACGGCACACGGAAATAGACATGACCCGGGGCAGCATCTTTATGCATCTGCTCCGGTTCATGCTGCCCCTGCTGGCAGGGAACATCTTCCAGCAGCTGTACAACATGGTGGATACCTGGGTGGTGGGGAATTATGCAAGCAACGAGGCTTTCTCCGCCGTGGGCTCCGCAGGACCCATTACCTTTACCCTTATCGGCTTTTTCATGGGCCTGAGCAACGGCGCCGGGGTGATCACGGCCCAGTATTTCGGCGCAGGCAAGCCCGAAAGCGTTCAAAAGACCGTTCACACCGCCATTCTCATGACGCTGATCCTGGCCGTGCTGTTTACCGGCATAGGGATCGCATTTACCCCCACCATGCTGGTCTTTATGCAGACCCCGGAAGAAGTCCTGCCCGAGGCCGTCAGCTACCTGACCATCTATTTTGCCGGGGTCTCCGGCCTGATGCTGTATAATGTGTGCTCCGGTATCCTGCAGGCCGTGGGCAATTCCCTGATCCCCTTCCTGGCGCTGCTGGCCTGTGCCCTGATGAATACGGTGCTGGATCTGTATTTTGTCATCGGCCTGGGCATGGGCGTGGAAGGCGTGGCTCTGGCCACCATCATTGCCCAGTATGTGTCTGCCGTTCTGGTGCTCATCGCCCTTATGCGCACGGATTCCTGCATCCGCTTCCGCTTCCGCAAGCTGACCATAGATAAGGCCGTTCTGGGGCGCATCCTCCGGGTGGGCTTCCCGGCCGCCCTGCAGATGGCGGTGACCTCCTTCTCCAACGTGTTTGTACAGTCCTATATCAATCATTTTGGGGCGAATGTCATGTCCGGCTGGACGGCCTATAACAAGATCGATCAGCTGCTGGTGCTGCCCACCAAATCCATGGCGCTGGCCGCCACCACCTTTGTAGGGCAGAATCTGGGCGCCGGGCAGGAAAAGCGGGCCCGCACCGGCATGAAAGCGGCCCTGGGCATCAGTCTGGGTCTGGCCCTGCTGCTGGGCGCTCCCTCCATGCTCTTTGCCCCGTCGCTGGTAGGCTTCTTCAATCCCAAGGCCGAGGTCATTGCCTACGGGGCTTCCTTCCTGATGCTGACTCCCTTCTATGTGTTCATGTGCATCAATCAGGTGACCTCCGGAGCCTTGCGGGGGGCGGGAAACAGCCGGGCTCCCATGGTCATCATGCTGGGCAGCTATGTGCTCTTCCGGCAGATCTATCTGTATGTCATGACCAACTTCATCTCCAACACGGTCATGTCCGTAGCCTTTGGCTACCCTCTGGGCTGGATTGTGTGCAGCACCGCTATGATATTGTATTATCTCCGCCACCCCCTCAGGCGGGTAGAGCTGGGGGAAGCTCCTGCCGCCGCCGCAGAAGCGGAAACCGAGGAAAAAGCGGATCCCTCCGCCGAGGATTGATCCTTTCCCTGTATATACCGCAAAAGCCGCCTCCCTTCCGAACCTGTTCGGTGGAGACGGCTTTTCTTTATTACCGCGGCAGTCCTGCAGTGCATTGAAAAGCGGGAAAACCCGGAAGAGCTTGTGGAAAATCAAAAGGAAATGAGCGGATCCCGGCCGGAACGCCGCTCACAAAGCCGATCAGGCGGGCCGGACAGCTTTACTACGCCGCCTGTATGATACAAAGATTCAAGGATATACAGATAAAAAAGAAACTGAAACAACACGGAGTCAGACTTTGCAATTACGGAAAATTAAGCCGCAGCAGCTATTTATTGCTGTATACAGTCAAAGCCCTTTGCCCGTCATTGCCCCTCGCCGTGAACCGCCTTGTCCCTTTATCTCTCGTCATGACAATAACAGCCTACACCCCTGCGCCCGTTGCCTCAATCAATGCATACTGACATTATGGTTGCTTCCCCTTATAAGCAGCCCCCTCCGTCGATCAGAACAGGGGGATCTCCCCCTCATATCTTTCCGCCTTTTCCAAAAGAGGCCCTTTGGCGCCCATGGTAAAGGCAATGTCGCTGCTGCGGATAGCAAGCAGTTCCCGCCCCGGCTTCACAGCCAAAAACTGCATCATCTCTTTGCTCAGCCGGATCTGCCCCTCCTGCGAAACGGGCACCCAGCAGTAAAACCGGCCCTTATAGGGGGCAAAAGCCCCCGGAGCCGCCCTATACTCCCGCAGGGCAGGCATATCCTCCAGAATATGCCCCAGCTTGGAAGGCTGCAGCAGTCCCTTCCGGGTCACACAGAACCCGCCGGTTACTTTGCTTCCGGTGAACAGATATACCTTTCCTTCCCCGGCAATGCGGTATTCCTCCACCGCCTGAGTGGGGAATTGTACCCGCCCGTCTGCACCGATCCGGGATCTTCCAAAAACAAACTTTCCGCCCTTATTCAGCTGCGGATATCAGAAGCCCCCCTTTCCTTTCGTATTCCCTTCCGTTTGCATCAGTCCCGGGCGTCCAGCAGCTCCCGCTGCTTCTTTTTGGGCAGCCCGGCCCATACCAGTCCGTAGGCTTCATCCAGCATGGTGCGCAGCAGCGCCTCCGGCACCTGCCCGTCGGCCCGCACGGAGTTCCAATGGGCCTTGTTGCAGTAATAGCCCGGAAGAATATCCTCATACTGTTCCCGCAAAAAGGCTCCTTCCTGCGGATCCAGCTTCAGGGTGATGTAGTAGGGCCGGTCAGCATCGTCCAGACAGATGGCGGCAAACATCTTTCCTCCCACCTTATAGCGGATCCAGTTCCATTCCGCCTGCAGATCCTTCTCCACGGCGGGCTTCTGCAGCAGATATTCATCTATCCATGGGTAGCGCATACAATCTCCCTCCTGTATTCCAATGTGCTGCGTTTCTATTTTAGCAGGAAAAGAGGTCCTTTACATTCCGCCTGAAAATTTCACTTTTACGGTACACCCTGCCATGCTTTTTTCTCCGCTTTGACCGGCTGCTCTGCGGCGCAGCATTTTCCAACGGCTTCTCACTCCTGCTTTTTATATGAAACAGTCCTCCCCGGGAAGATCCCCGAAGAGGACTGGATAGACAAACCGAATATGAAACTGCGTCTTTTACAGCACCTTGCTGAGAAATTCTCTGGTGCGGGGCTGCTGCGGGTGGCCAAAGATCTGTTCCGGGGGTCCCTGCTCCAGAATGATCCCCTGATCCATAAACAGCACCCGGTGGCTGATCTCCCGGGCAAAGGCCATTTCGTGGGTGACGATGATGGTAGTCATGCCGGAATCCACCAGACTTTTGATGACCTCCAGCACCTCTTTGACCATCTCCGGATCCAGGGCACTGGTGGGCTCGTCAAAAAGCATCACGTCGGGCTCCATAGCCAAAGCCCTCACAATAGCCAGCCGCTGCTTCTGCCCGCCGGAAAGACGGCCGGGCTTTTCATCCTTCTTATCCAGCAGACCGACCCGGTCCAGCAGAGCCTGCGCCTTTTCCCGGGCCTGCTCCTTCGTTTTTTTCTTCAGGAGCACAGGGGCCATGGTGATGTTTTCTTCCACCGTCATGTGCGGGAACACATTGAACTGCTGAAACACCATGCCCATCTTCTGGCGGTGCTTATCCATATCGATGCCCTTGGCGGTGATATCCTCGCCTTCAAAAAAGATCTGACCGCCGGTGGGTTCCTCCAGCCGGTTCAGGCACCGGAGCAGGGTGCTTTTGCCGCTGCCTGACGGGCCGATGAGGGAGAGCACCTCTCCTTTTTGGATGTGCATATCCACACCCTTGAGCACCTCCAGGGTACCGAAGGTCTTTTTCAGGCCCCGGGTCTCCAGCAGGGGCATTTTCTTTGCGGTATCAGTCATTTTTCTTCAGGGTCCTTTCATACAGGCCGATGAGTTTGCTCAAAGAGAAGGTCAGCACAAAATAGATCACGCCTACGATGAGCAGACATTCAAAGGACAGGAAGGTAGCGCCTTTTACCTTCAGGTAGGAGGTCATCAGATCCCCGATAAAGAAGGTGGAAGCAAGGCTGGTCTCCTTGATCATGGTAACAAACTCGTTGCCCAGGGCGGGAAGGATGTTCCGCACGGCCTGAGGCAGCACCACATGGATCATGGTCTGGGCCTTGTTGAGCCCCAAACTCCGGGCGGCCTCGCTCTGGCCCCGATCCACCGCCTGTATGCCGGAGCGGAACACCTCGCTTACATAGGCGGAGCTGTTGATGACCAGGGCCACGGCAATGCTGGCATAATCGCTAAGCCCCAGGGCGGGGAAGAGCATGGGCAGAATGAAATACCCGAAGTACAGCTGCAGCAGGATGGGGGTGCCCCGGATGATCTCCACAAAGGCGGTGATGCAGAACCGCAGCACCTTAAAGCGGGAGAGCTTGCCCAGAGCCAGCAGGGCCCCGAAGATAGCGCCGAAGAATACCGTAATGGCCGACAGGGACAGGGTGTTGGTAAGGCCTTCAATGAGGAATACGTCCCAGTATTTGCCCAGTATTTTCAGTACGTTTTGAAAGATGGTGGCTATGTCCATGGATGTTTACGGCGTATGGTCTCAGTCGGCCTTGTTGCCCTGATCGTCATAGGTAACTTCGCTGGCGGTGCTGATGCCAGCCAGTTCCTGGGCCTTGGCGTACCATTCCCCATAAAGCCCGGCGTCCTTGGCCTGGGCCAGGATCTCGTTGACCTTTTCGGTAAGGGCGGAGGCCTCTTTGTGCAGCAGGATCAGATTGTTTTCGGCAGCCTCGTCAATGGGGAAATAGAAGCCGGAAATGGCCAGATCCGGATTGTTGGCAATAATGGCCTTGCCGTTGCCTTCCGCTACGGCCACGCCGTCGATCTTACCGGTCTTGAGCGCCAGAACGGCATCGTCAATGGCCTTGTACAGATCGATCTGGGCAATATCCTTCAGCTGGTTGTTGCACAGGTTCTCCTGCAGGGAGGCGGCCTGGGCACCGATGGTCATGCCCTGGAAGTCTTCGGCCTTGGAGAAGGTACCGGCCTTGTCGGCAGAAACGATAATGGTCTGCTGGGTCTCGTTATCCCCGGCGTAGTAGTAATCGGAAAGGCTGAAGTTCTCTGCCCGCTCCTCCATGTAAGAGAAGCCGGAAATAGCCATATCCACGGATTTCATCTGTACGGCGGTCTGGCAGGCCTCAAAGCTCATGGGCTTGATGACCAGCTCCAGCCCCATTTCCTGAGCAAGGTACTGAGCCAGCATTACGTCAAAGCCCATATACTGTTCCTGACCGGATTTGCTGGTATCTACAAACTCCATGGGGGAGAAGTCGGGGCTCATGGCCACCAGCAGCTTGCCCTCTTCCACCAGGCCATAAGGGGAAGCAGCTTCGCCGCTCTTCTTTTCGGAAGCGCAGGCTCCCAGCACCAACATCATACATACAGCCAACAGCAGGGCGATCCCTTTTTTCATTTTCGTTTGTCTCCTTTGGAATGTTTATTCTTAAAACGTGACTAATTATACACCTTTCTTTCCGTTTGTAAAGCCCCTTTTTTTGCATTTTTCAAAAGTTTTTTGTGAATATGTGCGCATACGGAAGAAAAACAAGGATAATTGAGTTCTTTTTGCACCTGTCACTGCTCATTTTTATACGTTTATGAAACAGGAGCCTGCCCTGCGCCCAGATGCTTCTGCTTCATGCTGCGGCAGCCGGGGCAAAGGCGCCTCCCCGCCTTCGTACCTGTACAAGTCCCTTTCCCATCGGGTTTCGTATTCAGGGCAAAAAGCATGCGCGGCACACAAACGCTTTTCTCCGTACCCAAGCATCTCATTACTGCATTGCTTTCCTACGGAGATACGGGAGTTCTGAGCGGCGTGGGCCCATGTATATACCGGCGCTTCGTGGGCTGGGCCGTGGAGATTCATGGCTGCCGGGAAGCGAGAGGCGGGGGCGCACTGCGTGCCTGACGGCACGCCTGCGGGGCGGCTGCCCCGCAGAGTTCCGGCGGCAGGGCCGCCGGAACGTGCGCCCCCGGGCTGCGTATACGAACCGGTGTCGTCTCCCCGCGCCCCAAGCACCGCTTCCCTGCACAAAGGATCCTGTGCATACAAAAAAGCAGGTGCTTTTGCACACCTGCTTTTCCATGTATACTGCGCTTATGCCTCTGTCATTTCCCTTTGAGAGACGGTAAGCTGTCCGTTTTCCATATCCACCGTCAGCACGGAGCCGTCCCGGGGACTGTTGGCAATGATGTACTTGGCCAGCAGCGTTTCCACCTTGCCCTGAATGTACCGCTTCAAGGGACGTGCGCCGAAGAGAGGATCGGAGCCGTTCTTTATAATATAGTCCTTGGCGGCAGGGGTCACCTGCAGGTTCAGCTCCTTGTCCTTGAGCCGCTTCTGCAGATCCTTCAGCAGCAGATCCACGATTTTACTCATATTGTCTGCCGTCAGAGGCTTGAAGAAAACGATCTCGTCCAGACGGTTGATGAACTCCGGCCGGAACCTGGTCTTCAACAGGGCGTGGAGCTTGTCCTCCGTCTCCTTGGTGATCTTTCCGTCCCGATCCATGCCCTCCAGCAGCAGTTCGCTGCCCAGATTGCTGGTAAGGATGATGATGGTGTTCTTAAAGTCCACCGTCCGTCCCTGACCGTCGGTAATACGGCCGTCGTCCAGCACCTGCAGGAGCACATTGAGCACCTCGGGATGGGCCTTCTCCACCTCGTCAAAGAGGACTACCGCATAGGGCTTGCGGCGCACGGCTTCCGTAAGCTGGCCGCCTTCGTCATATCCTACATAGCCCGGAGGGGCGCCGATGAGTCTGGACACGGAGTATTGCTCCATATACTCGCTCATATCTATACGGACCATGTTTTTCTCATCGTCAAACAGAGCCTGGGCCAGCGCCTTGGAAAGCTCCGTCTTGCCTACCCCCGTGGGGCCCATGAACAGGAAGGAACCGATGGGTCTGTCCGGATTCTGAATGCCCGCACGGCTGCGGAGAATGGCGTCGCATACCCGTTCCACCCCATCATCCTGGCCTACGACCCGTTCATGGAGCACATCGTCCAGATGCAGGAGCTTCTGCCGCTCGCTTTCCAGCAGCTTGTTCACGGGGATACCCGTCCACTTGGAGACTACCGTGGCTATCTCATCCTCTCCCACATGATCCCGCAGGAGGGTATTTTCCTTGGAAGAGGCTTTCTTTTCCTCCTCCGCCAGTTCCTTTTCGGCCTTGGGCAGCTCCCCGTATTTCAGGGCGGCGGCTTTATTCAGGTCATACTCGTTCTCCGCCTGCTCGATCTGGGCGTGGATCTGTTCGATTTTTTCCCGCAGAGCCTGTACTTTGGAAATACCGGATTTCTCGTTCTCCCAGTTAGCTTTCATCTTATGGAAGGTGTCTCTCAGTTCACTGAGCTGCCGGCGAATATCCGCCAGATGCTCCATGGCCTGCTTGTCGGTCTCGTCGCTGAGAGCGGCTTCCTCTATCTCCAGCTGCATGATCTTCCGGGAGATCTCGTCCATCTCCGTAGGCATGGAGTTCATTTCCGTTTTGATCATGGCGCAGGCTTCATCCACCAGATCTATGGCTTTATCAGGCAGGAACCTGTCGGAAATATACCGGTGAGAAAGGACGGCGGCAGAGATAAGGGCTTCATCCCTTATTTTGACCCCATGGAACACCTCATACCGGGATTTAAGTCCCCGGAGGATGCTGATGGTATCCTCTACGGAAGGTTCCTCCACCATGACCGGCTGGAACCGCCGCTCCAGAGCGGGATCCTTTTCGATATACTTGCGGTACTCGTCCAGCGTGGTAGCGCCTATGCAGTGGAGCTCGCCCCGGGCCAGCATGGGCTTGAGCAGGTTGCCTGCGTCCATGGCGCCGTCGGTCTTGCCGGCCCCTACGATGGTATGGAGCTCATCGATGAACAGCAGGATCTTGCCTTCGCTCTGCTTGACTTCCCCAAGCACGGCCTTCAGCCGCTCTTCAAATTCGCCCCGGTACTTGGCCCCGGCCACCAGAGCGCCCATGTCCAAAGAGAACCCCTGCCGATCCTTCAAATTATCGGGCACGTCTCCCTTCACGATCCGCTGGGCCAGTCCTTCGGCAATGGCGGTTTTGCCCACGCCCGGTTCGCCGATCAGGCAGGGATTGTTTTTGGTTTTACGGGACAGTATGCGGATGACGCTGCGGATCTCGCTGTCACGGCCGATGACCGGATCCAGCTTCTGGTTTCTGGCCATTTCCGTAAGATCCTGACCGTACTTCTTCAGTACGTCATAGGTATCCTCCGGGTTATCGGAATTCACCTGCCGGTTCCCCCGTACCTTCTGCAGGGCGGAAAGATAGGCTTCCTTCTCCACGGCATATTTGCGGAACAGCTCCGCCACATCCCGGTCGGGCTCGGTTATAAGCCCCAGCATCAGGTGCTCCACAGAGATATAGCTGTCTCCCATGCGCTGGGCTTCCTTCTCTGCGGCATTCAAAGCCCGGTTGAGCTTATCGGAAGCGTAAGCCTGACCGCCGCCGTTGGAATAGGAGGCCAGGGATTGTATCTTCCGGGTCAGCTCCTTTTTCAGCTGCTCCACGTTTACACCCATGGAGGTGAACAGCTGGGCGTTCAGATCATCGCTGTCGTTAATCAGGGCATGGAGCAGATGAACCTGCTCCAGCTGGGTGTGGTTATATTCGGTGCACAGGCTTTGAGCCGCCTGAATGGCTTCTATGCTTTTTTGCGTAAGTTGATTGGCGTTCATACAGGAATTCTCCTTTCCGGCACAGTCCCTGAAGCGGGAGGCGCCTTCTTTCCCATATTCTTATAGTATCCTGCCGCCCCGGAAAAGAGGGGGCACAGGCTTTTGGTTCACATCGGATCCGGACCCGTTGGCAGAAGATCGCCGGGGAGCGGGAGGCGGGGGCGCACTGCGTGCCTGGCGGCACGCCTGCGGGGCAGATGCCCCGCAGAGTTCCGGCGGCCCGGCCGCCGGAACGTGCGCCCCCGGACCGCGTATACGAACCCGGCCCGGTTCACAGCGGCCCATGCCCGCTTACTCTACGGGCAGACCACCGGCGCTTCCCCTGCCGTTTGGGAGATAGTTACATCAGCTTCCACACCTGTTCGCAGAATGCCGCCGGATCCTCCAAAGGCAGACCGGCCATAAGCAGACTCTGATCATACAGCAGGTTGGCGTATACCCCCAGCTCCTCATCGGAAAGGGTACCCAGCTTGGCAAACAGGGGGTGATCCGGGTTCAGTTCCAGCACAAAGGAAGCAGACAGCTCCCCGCCGTTGGGCATGGACTTCAGCACCTTATACATCTCTACGGAAAGGCCTCCGTCGCCGTTAAGGCAGGCGGCGCTCTTTTTCAGCCGGTCGGAAAGGCGCACGTCTTTCACCTTGCCCTCCAGCGCCTTCTTCATGCGCTCCAGCAGGTCTTTGCTGCTTTCCTTCTTTTCCTCCATGGCCTTCTTCTCTTCCTCGGTGGAAAGCTCCAGATCGGAATCAGAGGCGGACTTGAAGGATTTTCCCTCGTAGGAGTCCAGAATGCGGATGGCGAATTCATCCACATCGTCCGTCATGCAGAGGATGTCATAGCCCTTATCCCGGATCTGCTCGGTCTGCGGCATATGGAGCACATGGGAAAGGGAATCCCCGGCAGCATAATAGATATACTTCTGCTCCTCAGGCATCTTTTCCACATATTCCTTAAGGGTGACCAGCTTTTCTTCCTTAGCGGAATAATACAGCAGCAGATCCTTCAAAAAGTCCTTGTCCATGCCGTACATGGCGTATACCCCGTACTTGATGGGCTGGGAAAAAGCCTTATAGAAGGTCTCATACTTATCCCGCTGAGAAGCCAGCATCTTCAGCAGCTCACTTTGGATCTTCTTTTTCAGATTATTGGCAATGGCCGTAAGCTGCCGATCATGCTGGAGCATCTCCCGGGAGATGTTCAAAGACAGGTCGGGGGAATCCACCAGCCCCTGCACAAAGCCGAAATATTCGGGCAGCAGCTCCTCGCATTTGTCCATGATCATCACGCCGTTGCTGTACAGCCGCAGCCCCCGCTTGAAGCCCTTGGTAAAGAAATCATAGGGCGCTTTTTTGGGGATATACAGCAGAGCCGTGTAGGAAAGGGTTCCTTCGGCCTTGATGTGCAGCACGGTAAGAGGATCCTCCATATCATAGAAGGTATCCTTATAGAAGCGGTTGTACTCTTCTTCGGTGATCTCGCTCTTGTTCCGGCGCCACAGGGGCACCATGCTGTTGAGCACCGTATCCTCCATAACGGTTTCATACTCAGGCTTATCCTCAGGGCTGTCCTTCTTGGGGACGCTCTTTTCCTCCATCATGCGGATGGGGTAGCGGACATAGTCGCTGTACTTCTTTACCAGAGAGGAAAGGGTATAGGGCTGGAGGAAGCGGCTGTACTCTTCGCCTTCCTCATCCTCCTTCAGGGTCAGAACGATCTGAGTGCCCACAGTGGGATAGTCAAAGGGCTTTATGGTATAGCCGTCCTCCCCGGAACTTTCCCACACATGGCCCTCGCCGTCCACAGGGCGGGAGTATACCTTTATGTTTTTTGCCACCATAAAGGCGGAATAAAAGCCCACACCAAACTGGCCGATCACATCCAGCTCCGGCTTTTTATCCTCCTCCATAGTCTCCTTAAAAGCCCGGGTGCCGGATTTGGCAATGGTGCCCAGGTTGCTCTCCAGTTCTTCCTCGCTCATGCCGCAGCCGTTATCGGTAATGGTCAGGGTGCGGGTGGCTTCGTTGGGGGAGAGACGGATAAAATATTCGCTCCTGTCCAGGCTGGTGTCTCCGCTCTGCATGGCGGCGTAATACCGCTTATCAATGGCATCGGAAGCATTGCTGATCAGCTCCCGCAAAAAAATCTCCTTGTGGGTGTAGATGGAGTTTATCATCAGGTCCAAAAGCCGCTTGCTTTCCGCTTTGAATTGTTTTTTGGCCATGGTATCGACCGCCTTTCCTTAAATTTAGCACTCTCGTATATGGAGTGCTAACCGTTGTCTTTACTATACTACAGCTCTGAAAAAAAGCAATAGCCCCCTGATGCTTTTTACAACAAAGCCACATTTGCGCCTTGCCGGGGTAACAATTTTCCGTGACTTTGCCCACCGCTTTTGCAGCTTTTGCCGTATACCAGCCCGCCGCTTTGCGAAGCCCGCGTGTAAGCCGGGGGGGCGCTGCCCTTTGGCGCCTGCGGCGCCAAAGCCCGGCCTGCGGCCGGCAGCGGCGGCTCCGCCGCAGCAGCGCCCCGGCTCCCGCTCCCCGCCCGCCACGAGCCGCCGGGGCCCGGGCAAAGACCTCCCTCTTTTGACCACAGCACGGTCCCCCGCAGAAAAACAAAAGCGCCGCCCGGTTCCGTTCCGGGCAGCGCCTTCCTCTTTTTTTCTTATTCCATGCCAAGCAGGGGCCGAAGATATTGTCCCGTATAGCTTTCCGGGCAGGCAGCCACCTGCTCCGGGGTGCCGCTGGCCACCAGCGTGCCCCCTTTGTCGCCTCCCTCGGGGCCCATATCCAGTATATAGTCCGCCGTTTTGATCACATGCAGGTTGTGCTCTATGACCACCACGGAGCTGCCCCCTTCCACCAGCCGCTGGAGTATCTCCAGCAGCAGCTTCACATCCTGGGTGTGCAGGCCTGTGGTAGGCTCGTCCAGAATATACAGGGTACGGCCCGTATCCCGGCGGCTCAGTTCCGTAGCCAGCTTTACCCGCTGGGCCTCTCCGCCGGAAAGGGTGGTGGCCGGCTGTCCCAGCTTCATATAGCCCAGCCCCACTTCCTTCAGGATCTGCAGCTTCCGCTTTATCTTCGGGTGGGCGAAAAAGAAGCTCAACGCCTCCTCCACGCTCATCTCCAGCACATCGTAAATGTTCTTTCCCTTATATTTGACCTCCAGCGTCTCCCGGTTGTAGCGCCTGCCTCCGCATACCTCGCAGGGCACATACACATCAGAAAGGAAGTTCATCTCTATCTTCAGTATGCCGTCCCCTTTGCAGGCTTCGCACCGGCCACCTTTGGTGTTAAAGGAGAAACGGCCGTTGCCGTAGCCCCGCATTTTGGCGTCCGGTGTGGAGGCATACAGCTCCCGTATCAGGTCAAATAGCCCCGTATAGGTGGCAGGGTTGCTTCTGGGCGTCCGCCCGATGGGGCTCTGGTCTATATCCACCACCTTGTCCAGATACTCCACGCCCTCTATGCCATCGTGTGCCAAAGGCTTGGTCTTGGCCCGGTTCAGCTGCCGCAGCAGGGATTTTTTCAGTATCTCATTGATCAGGCTGGATTTTCCCGACCCGGATACCCCCGTCACGCACACAAATTCCCCCAGAGGGATCTCCGCCGTGATGTTCTTCAGGTTGTTGGCTCTGGCGCCCCGGATGATCAGCCTGTGGCCGTTCCCCGGCCGCCGCTCCCCGGGCACAGGGATGGTGAGCCGCCCGGAAAGATATCCTCCCGTCAAAGAAGCCGGGTTTTCCATGACCTCCCTGGGCGTGCCCTGGGCCACGATCTCTCCCCCGTGGATCCCCGCCGCCGGGCCCATATCCACAATATAATCCGCCGCCAGCATGGTTTCTTCGTCATGCTCCACCACGATCAGGGTGTTGCCCATATCCCGCAGGGCCTTCAGGGTGGCCAAAAGCTTTCCGTTATCCCGCTGGTGCAGGCCGATGCTTGGCTCGTCCAGTATATACATGACTCCCACCAGCCCGCTGCCGATCTGGGTAGCCAGGCGGATACGCTGGCTCTCCCCGCCGGAAAGTGTCACCGCCGACCGGGACAGGGTCAGATACCCCAGTCCCACGCTGTTCAAAAAGCCCAGCCGGGCATCCAGCTCCCGGGTGATCTGCTGGGCGATCATGGCCTGGTTGCTGGTCAGCTCCATGCTGTCGATAAATTCCTTTGCCTTGTATACGGGCATATCGCTGAGCTCCGCAATATTTTTCCCGCATACGGTCACGGCCAGACTTTCCTTTTTCAGCCGTTTGCCCTTGCACAGGGGGCAGGGCACATGCGCCATATATTCTTCTATCTCCGTGCGGCTATATTCGCTGGTGCTTTCCTGATAGCGCCGCTCCAGATTGGGTATGATGCCCTCAAAGTCCGTTAAGAACTTTCCGCCGCCGTATTCCCGCTCATAGACCACCTCCATCTTCTCCTTCAGACCATAGAGGATGGCTTCCTGCATGGCCCTGGGCAGCTTTTCAAAAGGCATGTCCATATCGGCGGGCTGACCCTTCTTTTCCGTAAAATACCGGCACAGGGCAGAAAGATACATATGCGCCATGGATTTTCCTGTGGCGCTGTTCCACCCGGGCACGTTTATGGCGCCCTGGCGCAGGCTTTTTGCGGGATCCGGCACCACCAGATCCTTATCTATCTTCATCAGCTCTCCCAACCCCATGCACTCCGGGCAGGCCCCGTAAGGATTGTTGAAGGAGAAGGAGCGGGGCTCCATTTCCTCCAGAGAGATACCGCAGTCCGGGCAGGCATAGTTCTGGGAATACAGGGTATCCTCCCCGCCCACCACGCTGACGGTGCACAGGTTTTTTCCCAGCCGAAAGGCCGTTTCCAGGCTGTCGGAAAGGCGGCTTTCCATGCCTTCCTTCACCACCAGCCGGTCCACCACCGCTTCGATGGTGTGCTTTACGTTTTTATCCAGTGCGGGGGCTTCCTCCAGATCATACACCTCCCCGTCTATCCGGGCCCGGACAAAGCCCTCCTTCTTCAGGCTTTCCAGCAGCTTTATATGCTGGCCCTTCTGGCCCCGGATGCAGGGGGCGTTGATCTGTATGCGGGTGCCGGCAGGCAGTGCCATGACCTTATCGGCCACCATGTCCACGGTCTGCTTTTCTATGATCCGCCCGCATTTGGGGCAGTGGGGGGTGCCGCACCGGGCATACAGCAGGCGCAGGTAATCATGTATCTCCGTCACCGTACCCACGGTGGAGCGGGGGTTCCGGCCGGTGCTTTTCTGGTCGATGGAAATGGCGGGGGAGAGGCCCTCGATGGAATCCACCTCCGGCTTGTTCAGCTGCCCCAGAAACTGCCGGGCATAGCTGGAAAGGCTCTCCACATACCGGCGCTGGCCCTCGGCATAAATGGTATCAAAGGCCAAAGAGCTCTTGCCCGAACCGGAAAGCCCCGTAAACACGATCATTTTGTTGCGGGGCAGCGTCAAAGACACGTTTTTCAGGTTGTGCTCCCGTGCCCCCCGTATGACTATATCTTTCATATTGCGTATACTTTGTTCTTTCTTAAAATCGTATGCGTACCGGCGGCCCGGGCAGAGGTGCCAAGCCCTCTGCCTTCGCCGTCCATACCCTCGGTGGCCGCAGCTTTTTTTTTCAAATCCGCCGGAGCGTCCGCATCTGCGGCCGTTGGCGCCTGCATAAGGGGAACCATGCAGAAGCGCCGCGAACCTCCGGCGGCGGGCAGTGTCATGCTTTTCTTCTTAAAATGCTTTACCCCAGCACCACGGCGGCGGCCTGGGCAGAGATGCAAAGCCCTCTGCCCTCGTCGCCCATACCCTCGGTGGTGGTTGCTTTCAAAGAGATCCTGTCCGCCGGGATCTCCAGATCCCCGGCCATATACGCCTGCATAAGGGGAAAATGCGGGTTCAGCTTTGGCCGCTGGGCGATCACGGTGGCGTCTATATGGCTTATCTCCATATCTTTCTCTTTGAGCATATCTTTCACCCGGCGCAAAAGCAGCCGGCTGCTTATATCCTTATAGGCCGGGTCTCTGTCCGGAAAGTTCTTTCCTATATCTCCCAATCCTGCCGCCCCAAGCAGGGCGTCCATAACGGCATGCAGAAGCACGTCCGCATCGCTGTGGCCCAGCAGCCCTTTTTCAAAGGGGATATCCACCCCCCCCAGAATGAGCCTTCGCCCTTCCGTAAGCACATGGGTATCAAACCCTGTGCCGTACCGGGGCCGCCTGACCTTATTTTTTGCCCACTGCCAGTCTGCAGGGGTGGTGAGCTTGCGCCCCTCCTCGCTGCCCTCCACCAGACTTACCCGGTTGAAGCGGGCGGCATACAGGGTGGCGTCGTCGGTGGCTCCTGCCCGGTCTGCATATGCATAGGCCTCCCGTATCTGCCCAAAGCGGAAGCACTGGGGGGTCTGGGTGCGGTAAAGGGTGCTTCTGTCCACGGGGGCCACGGCGGTCTGCTCTACCTTCAGGATGGTATCCGTCACCTTCAGGGCCGCCACGCCGCTGCCCGTTTCTCCGGCGCTCCGCAAACAGGCGGCCACCACCGCAGGAGGCATAAAGCACCTGTCCCCATCGTGGATAAGGACGATATCCTCCTCCCCGGCGCCGCAGGCGCACAGGGCCTGCCATACGGAATCCCGCCGTTCCCGGCCCCCTTCGCAAAAGAGCACAGGCAGAGGCCAGCGCAGACTCCGGGCAAAGTCCCGGTTCTCTGCGCTTACGGTCACCACCAGCCGGTCACAGCCTCCCTTTTTCAACAGCAGTGCGCTGCGCTCCATGGCACAAAGCCCCCCCAGGGGAGCGGTGAGCTTGTCAAACCCCATGCGCAGGCTGTGCCCGCTGCACAGCAGCAGTCCTATGGCCTCCATATCAGTTCTCCAGCAGGGTATAGAGACTGTCCGCCTCCTCCTTGCGCACCACCTCGGGGGTAGCGTTGATCTTTACCAGCACATGCTTCCCCCCCAGGAGGATATCCAGCACATCCCCCGGCTTTACATCGGCGGAAGGCTTTGCGATCTTTCCGTTAACGGCAATGCGCCCAGCCCCGGCAGCTTCGTTGGCCACGGTGCGCCGCTTGATGATCCGGGATACCTTTAAAAATTTATCCAGCCGCATACGGTTTATCCTACCAGTCCCATAAACTGCAGAATGATCACTATAATGCCCAGCACCCCGGTATACAGGGCAAAGGGCCACAGCTTCTTTGTTTTGATGATCTTCAGCATCCAGTTCACGGCAAAATACCCTGTGACCCCGGCAGCCAGCATTCCTACCAGCAGGCAGGGGATGGAAACGCCTATGCTACCCGCCTCTACGGCGTCCTTGGCTTCCAGCACAGCTCCCCCCAGAATGGCCGGGATGGACATGAGGAAGGAGAAATCCGCCGCCGCCTTTTTATCCAGCGAGGCAAACTCCGCCCCCGTAATGGTAAGGCCGGAGCGGGAAACACCCGGCAACACCGCTATGGCCTGCATGAAGCCTATGATCAGCGAATCCCCCAGCTTCATCTTATCCAGCGGCCGCTTGAATTCGTCTCCGCCGCCGGCGGCAAAATCGCTCAGCAGCAGCATGGCCGCCGTGATCAGAAAGCATCCGCCCAAAAAGGAGCCTTCGTTGGCAATGACGTAAAAGGAGGCAAAGGGCTCCACCTTCTTCAGCAGCAGGGCCACCGCCACCGTGGGCAGGGTAGCCACGATCAGATAAAGCACCGTTTTCTGGAAGGGGTGTTTTATCAGCTCCAACAGTTTCTTTCTGTACACGATGCACACGGAAACAAGGGTGGCCACATGGAGCATCACCGTAAAGAAAGCGCCTCCTTGATCCGGGTTTATCCCCGCCAGACTTTGCAGCAGCAGCAGGTGGCCTGAGCTGGAAACGGGCAGAAATTCGCAAAGCCCCTGCACGATGCCCAGGAGCAGGGCGATCCAGATAGTCATTTTTTACTTCCTTCTTTTCTTATTTACTTTCTGTTTATTCTATGATGGCGAACTCCCGCAAAAAACGGATGTTCACATATCCCATAATATCACTGAGCCTTATGCAGCCCAGGGTGCGGCTGTCCAGCCCATACTGCCTGTCGTCGCAAAGGACGAATATATATCCCTCCGGCACCGTCACCGGGCCAAAGTCCTGGCAGAGGGAGTCCGTATAGCTCTTTTCCTCCAGCCGGTAGTTCCCGTCTATATACAGCCGCCCGCCCCGGCAGGAGATGCTTTCCCCTTCCAGAGCCACCACCCGGCGTATGAGCAGCTGCCCCTCCGGGCCGGTAAAAGCCACCAGATCCGTCCGCTGCACATGGCGCATGTGCTTCCCCAGCCGGTCCACCAGCACCATGTCTTCCTGCTGCAGGGTGGGGGCCATGGAGTCGTTGCCCATATCCACCGCCACAAAGCAGATAAACAGCAGCACATACAGCACCGCCATAGCCAGAGCCGTGGAGATGAACCAGCGTATGAAGGTATTCTGCCGGTGCAGGCCCTTCAGCCTTTCCCGGCGCAGGGGAATGGGTGTTTCCATGCTTTAATACTCCCAGTGGGAAAAAACGGTAAACTGATTCAGGGGCAGCAGCCGGGTGCGCACCCGGCCCAGTATCCGCTCCTGGGGGATGCATCCAACGGTGGGGTTGGTGGAATCCTTACTGACGGAGCGGTTGTCTCCCAGCACAAAGACCGTCCCTTCCTCCACCAGCCAGCTTCCGTCGTGATTAGCGGAAGGGGATTTCGTCAGATATGTTTCTTCCAGCAGGGCGCCGTTGATGTATACCCGGCCCTGCCGTATATCCACCCGTTCTCCGGGCAGACCGATGATCCGCTTTACACAGGTGTATTCGTCGTTATGGGGATAATAGCATATCACCAGATCCCCCCTCTCCATGGGCTGGAAGATATAGGAGATCTTTTCCATGAACATATAGTCCCCCCCGCTCAGGGTATCCTCCATGGAAGGGCCCTTTACGGCATTTGGCTCCGCCACCACGGCCCGCAGGCACAGGGCCAGCAGCACCACCAGCGCCAATCCCGCAAAAAAGTCCAGCTGCCGCCATTTTTCCCCGCCCTTGAGGGAATCGTTCCGCTTTTCCAGCAGGCTGCGGGCCTGTTTGTCTGTCCAGGGGCCAAGGGGGTTCATAGGCTTTCCTCCGGGGCGTCGCTTCCCTTTTCCAGTATCTTTTTGCCCATGCGCACAAACTCCTGCCTGTCCAGCATGACGATGCGTCCGCAGCGCAGGCATTTTATCTTTATATCCGCCCCCACCCGGATGATCTGCCAGCGGTTCTCCCCGCAGGCATGGGGCTTTTTCATCATAACGGTATCATGCAGACCGAATTCCGTAAGCATGGCTTTCTCCTTTATTCGTAGCGGATAAACTTTTCCACGGCCTCTGCCGTCTGCTCCGCCTTTTCCTCCCAGAAGAAGTGCCCGGCGTTGCGCAGGCTGAAATAATAGCCGTTCTGAATGTGCTTTTTCCACCAGCGGATGTATTTGATGGGCTGCCAGCGGTCCATCTCGCCCCACAGCACAAAGATCCGGTGCTCCAGTTTGCTCAGCTCCCCGGCCACCGCCTCCAGATCATAATTGCGCAGGCAGTACATGATGGACTGCCTGGAAGCATAGCTGTCGCTGGTCTTGTAATACTCCCGGCACACCCGGGGGGTGCAGGCCGTAGCGTCATAATAGGCGGTGCGCAGCTCCCGGCTGTAATACCGCAGCCCGTACAGCTCCCGGAACAGCGGGCCGATCAGGGGGGCAGCCATCTGCCTGACTCTTTTGGGCATATGCTCCGTGATCTCCCCGGGGCAAAGCAGCGTCAGCTTTCCAAAGCGCTGGGGGGCCTTTTCCACTGCGGCCAGCAGATACCCGCAGCCCAGCGAGGCAGCCATGGCGTGGCAGGCTTTCAGCCCGATGGCGTCCATAAACAGCAGGATGGACCGGCCCATCTCCTCCATGGTGTAATCGCAGCTCACCGGCCTGCCGGAAAAGCCGAACCCCGGCAGATCCACCGCGATCACCCGAAACCGCCTGCTCAGCAGGGGCAGCAGCTCCCGCCAGGTATACAGGCTCTGTCCTACGGAATGGAGCAGCAGCAGGGGCGTGCCTTCCCCGGCTTCATAATAATGGATGGGGCATTTTTCCCCCTTATCCTCCCAGCCGGGCAGGCGGATGGCGGTCATGTGCCCCGTCATCTGCGAATTCACCAGCGTGCTCCCTCTTTTTTCCAAGAACAGTGTCTCCTTTTTTATTTTATCATAGATACTTTAAGTGTAGCGCAATTTTTATAATTTTGCAACAGAACCTAAAATCCTTTACTTTTGGCACCTTTTTTTGTTACAATATTGTGGTTAAAGAATGGGTTTTTATCCCTATTCCACAGTATTTGACGGGGGATCGGTATGGAACAGTCCAAACAGCTGGAAGTTTTATGGTCAATGGTGCGCACCTATATGGGTGAGAAGATAACTACTGTCACCATGAACAAATGGATAGATGTGCTGGAGCCCCTGGTCATCCAGAACCGGGTGCTGGTTCTGCAGTGCCCGGATGTGACCACCCGGGACACCATCAATAAAATGTACAGCAAACTGCTTACAGAAAACATCATCAGGGCCAACCCGCAGGTAGTCGGTTTTCTGACCTGCCTGCCCAACGAGCGCTGGAACTTTCTGCAAAAGCAGCCGGTGGGAGACGCCAGCGAATATGCCCTGAACCATAAATATACCTTTGATACCTTTGTGGTGGGCTCCTCCAACCACTATGCCCATGCCGCCTGTCAGGCCGTGGCCCAGAATCCCGGCAAGGCCTATAACCCCCTGTTCCTGTATGGAGGCGTGGGGCTGGGCAAGACCCACCTGATGCATGCCATCGGCCATGAGGTCCGGCGGAACAACTCCATGGCCCGGGTTTTGTATGCCACCAGCGAAAGCTTTACCAACGACCTGATCGAAAGTCTCCGCCTGGGGAAGATGACCGAGTTCCGCCAGAAGTTCCGCAGTCTGGATGTGCTCATGGTAGACGACGTGCAGTTCATCATCAACAAGCAGTCCGTACAGGAGGAGTTCTTCAATACCTTCAACACCCTGCACAATGCCGGCAAGCAGATCGTCATCAGCTCCGACCGCCCCCCCAAGGAGCTTACCACGCTGGAAGAACGGCTGCGCTCCCGGTTTGAATGGGGCCTGATCGCCGATATCCAGAAGCCCGATCTGGAGACCCGTATCGCCATTCTCCGCAACCGGGCCCAGCAGGATAATGTGCGGGTGGACGACGCCATCATCCAGTACATTGCCGAAAACGTAAAAAGCAATATCCGTGAGCTGGAAGGGAGCCTGACAAGAGTTCTCTTCTTTGCCAACATCAACAAGCGGCCCGTTTCCATGGAGGTGGCCCGGGAAGCCCTGAAGGATATCATTCCCGTGCAGAAAAAGCCCTCCGTCACGGCGGAACTTATAAAAGAAGCCGTAGCCGAATATTACGATGTGCCCCTTTCCAGCATCCTGTCCCAGCGGCGGGATAAGGAAGTGGTGGTGCCCCGGCAGGTGGCCATGTATCTGTGCCACAACATGCTCTCTCTTCCTTATAAAAAGACCGCCGATATATTCGGCCGCAGCGACCACACCACCGTTATCAACGCCTGCAAAAAGATCAACGAGCGTTTGGAGCAGGACGAGGCCTTCCGCCGCACGCTGGAGGATATCCAGTCCCGCCTGACCTGAGGAAAACGGCCCCTTTTCTTATCCACATTTTGTGGATTTGTAAAGTGGACAGACTATGGATAATTGGGAAAGCGGGGACAGCGGGCAGAACTCCCCCTTTTATCCACAGGAACCCCACCGGCTTTTCCACGGTGTTTTTTCAGTCCCGGCGGGAAATATCGGGCTTTTCCCACTTTTCCAGCCCCCCTACTGATACTACTACTGAAATAAATATAAATATACTCCCTCCCCCTGTGGGAAGAGAAACCCACACTCAAACAGAAAGGATCAATGCTATGCGTTTTGCCATGGAAGCCCAAACTCTTAACGAGGCTATCGTATCCGTCATAAAAGCCCTGCCTGTACGCGCAGCCATGCCCGTGCTGGACGGCATCTATATCTGCGCCGATGCCAACGGCGTCAGGATGAAGTGTTCCGACCTGATGCTCCAGAAGGAGTGCGTGGTCCCCGCCGCCGTAGACGAGCCGGGGGAATGTGTGGTCAAGGGGAAGATCTTCTGCGAGATCGCCCGGAAGCTCCCCAGCGAAAACGTGTTTGCCTCCCTGGACGGGAACACCCTGACTCTGCGCTGCGGCCGGAGCATCAACCAGCTCCAGTGCATGGAGTATGACGAGTTCCCGGATATGCACTTTGAAGAGGCGGACAGCACCGAGGTAAAGGTGGATAAAAACCGCTGCAAGGAGCTGATACTGCGCACAGCCTTTGCCGTAAGCACCGAAGAGAGCCGCCCCGTGCTCACCGGCGTTTACATGGAGATGGAGGGCCATTCCCTTTCCATGGTGGCCACGGATTCCTTCCAGTTTGCCAAAAACACCATGACCGTCAGCCAGGATCTGCCCAAAAAGAGCATGATCGTCCCGGGCAAGACCATTCAGGAGATCGCACGTATGCTGGATGAATCCCAGGAAGAAACGGTGCTTACCTTCTCCCGCACCCATATGCGGGTAAAGGCGGGGGGCGCCGCACTGGTGGGCCGCCTGCTGGACGGAGATTATATCGACTACCGCCGCCTGATCCCACGGGACTGCAAGAGCCGGGTGCTGGTAGACCGGGAGGCTTTTTTGGAAAGCGTGGACCGGGCCGCTTTGGTAGCCCGTGAGGGGAACAACAGCGTGCGCCTTTCCCTCCAGCCGGAAAAGCTGTTTATCCGGGCGGAAAGCGTTATCGGCAAGGTGGAGGAGGAGCTGCCCGTGCAGCTTATGGGCGATTCCATGGATATTGCCTTCAACCCCAAGTATCTGCTGAACGTATTCAAGACCATGGACGATGAAAAGGTCTATATGGAGATGAACACCCCCATCAATCCCTGCGCCGTGAAGCCCGTCACCGGGGAAGCCTTTTTCTATCTGGTGGTGCCCATGCGCATATTCTGATGCCTATGGAGGAAAAACGACCCGGCAAGGCCCCTGCCTTTGTGCCCGAAAAGGGGAAGGAGGAGCGCTTTGTCATAAAAAAGGCCGCCTTTGTTACCAGCGTGGGGGCAAGGGGGGACTATCCGGCGGAAAAGGGCTGCGAGATCGCACTGGTAGGCCGCTCCAATGTGGGCAAAAGCACCCTGATCAACTGCCTGTGCCGCAGCGGCAAGCTGGCCAAAACCAGCGCTTCTCCGGGCAAGACCAGGCTGTGCAACTTCTTTTTGCTCAACGACAGCTTTTATCTGGTGGATCTGCCGGGATACGGTTTTGCCAAAGCCCCCAAAGAGGAACAGGTAAAGTGGGGAGAGATGATGGACCGCTACCTTTCCTGCGGGCGGGTGGATCATCTGTTCATGCTGCTGGATATCCGCCACGAGCCTACGGAGGACGACCGGCGGATGCTTCAGTACCTGCTGTATTACAACATCCCCTATACCCTTATCGCCACCAAGGCAGATAAGATCGCCCGCAGCAAAAGAAAGCAGCAGGCCGTGCAGAACGCACGGCTGGTGGGGGCTTCCCCCTATGCCATCCCCTTTTCGGGAGAGACGGGGGAGGGCCGGGAAGAGGTGCTCTGGGCCATGGGACAGGTGGTGCGGGATGCATTTTTACGGAATACTGAAAAATCCGCCCAAAAAATAATCGATCAGCCCTTGACAGAAGCATAGCAAGTCTGCATACTATAGCTTACGGCCTGAGAAAATGCCGAAAGTTAGGAAAATTGTGGAGAATGCTATGGCTTTGAGAAAATGCCCCAAGTGCGAGCTGAACTATTTAAGACCCAACGAGACCATCTGCCATGTATGCGCTGCGGCCATGAAGCATAAAAAGTCCGGAGAGGAAGAGGAAGTGGTCATGTGCTCCAACTGCGGGGAATACCCGGCGGTAAAGGGCTCCGATCTTTGCGAGGAGTGCCTGAAGGAGCAGAAGCGCCAGGCCAACCTGGAAAATCTGGCGGATAAGATCCGGGCCGATGAAGTGGATATCCCCCTGGAAGAGGAGATCTCCGAGGAGAACGAATAAGAGAAACTGCGGGTATGATACAGGCATATCCGCTTTTTTAAGGGAACGGCAGGAGCGGATATGCGGGTATTTGCAATTTCGGATGTGCATTTGTCTCTGGGCGTGGAAAACAAGTCCATGGACGTATTCGGCACAGGCTGGGCCCGCCATATCCAGCGGCTGCAGGAAGGCTGGCGGGATACCGTAGCCCCCGGGGATCTGGTGCTGCTGGCGGGAGATATCAGCTGGGCCATGTACCGGCAGGATGCCCGGGAGGATCTTTTCTTTCTGCATACCCTGCCGGGGACGAAGGTGCTGCTCCGCGGGAACCACGATTTCTGGTGGAGCGGTTACAGCAAGGTGCTTTCCATGCTGCCCCCTTCTTTGAAGGCCGTGCAGAACAACGCTCTGCGGCTGGGAGATATATGCATCTGCGGCACCCGGGGCTGGACGGCCCCCGGTACGGCAGGCTTTTCGGAAGAAGAGGACAGGAAGCTCTTTGAACGGGAAAAAGTACGGCTGCGGCTTTCTCTGGAGCAGCTGCCCAAAGCCGGCACACTGAACCTGTGCATGCTCCATTACCCGCCTTTTGCGGAAAAGGGAGAGCCTACGGATATGGTGCACATTCTGGAGGAATACCCGGTGCAGCATGTGGTCTATGGTCACTTGCACGGCAAGTCCGGCCGGAGTGCCTTTCAGGGGCTGTATGGGGAGACGGAGTACCACTTTACTTCGGCGGATGCATTGCATTTTGTACCCAAGCGGATCCTGTAGCAAAGGAAGCATACAAAGCTCCCGTTGGGGGCTTTTTTATTTGCAGTCGCAGCCCGCCGCTGCCGCAGCCAAGGCCGTATACGGTGCACGGGGGCGCACGTTCCGGCGGTTTTGCCGCCGGAACTCTGCGGGGGATCCCCCGCAGGCGTGCCCCAAACTCCCGTATACGCTCCTGCCCGGCTCTATGGCATACCCCCGTTTCCGGCCTGGGCCGTGTTCTGACCGGCAGCGGAAAACCGTGGCCTGGGGCGCGGAGCACCGGGCCAAAGCCGTATACGGTGCCCGGGGCGCTGCTGCGGCGGCAGAGCCGCCGCGCCCCCCGCAGGGCGGGCTTTGGCGCCGCAGGCGCCAAAGGGCAGCGCCCCCTCCCGCAAAGAGAACGCAGCCCCGATCCCCCACATAAAAAAGATCCCCCGCCGGGCGCTTTGCCTCGGGAAGAATCTTTTCTGTCTTTTACGTCTGTTCTTTTCTCCGCTGTCCGCAGGTTACTTTTCTCCGCTGCCCTTGCGCCCGTGCTGATACAGCTGCCGGTTGTCCAGGGCCCACAGCCGGTCAGAGAAGCCTCCCTTGCTCACGGTGGAAAGGGCGTCAAACATTTCAAACAGGCGGCTGTCCAGCAAGTCGCATTCCGAAAGCACCTCAGCTTCCGGGAACATGGGGAACTTGGGGCTGCCAAATTCCGGCTGCCCATGATGGGAAAGGAGCATATGCTCCAGCAGCATGGCCGTTTCCTCCGGTATGTCCAGCCTGTCGGCGGCGTTGTGGATCAGGCTGATGCCAATGTTGATGTGCCCCAGCAGCTGCCCTTCGGGGGTATAGGCCGTGGCCAGCCCCAGCTTGCCCGTCTGCAATTCATACAGCTTGCCGATATCGTGAAGGGTGGCTCCTGCCGTTACCAGATCCCTGTCCAGCGCCGGATACAGCTGGCAGATGGCCCTCCCCATGCGCACTACGGCGCAGGTATGCTGCAGCCAGCCCCCTCGGGTGGCATGATGGAGCTTTACGCCTGCCGGGAAACGCAATATCTCCTGCCGGAAGGCGTCCAGAAAATACTGCACCAGCTTTTTCAGATCCTTATCCGTAAATTCATCGCTGAGGTTCCACAAATAGTCAAAATATTTCTGGGGGTCTCCCGGGGCGCAGGGAACCAGACGGCTCATATCCACATTGTCCTCCGGGGTGGCCAGGCGGATGCGCTCCACCTTCAGCTGCTCCACGTCCTTCCAGATATTGATGGTAGCCCGGATCTTTACCACATCCTCCGGGTCAAAGGTACCATATGCGGCAATATTGTAATTCCACAGCTTGGCGACGCATTCTCCTCCCGCATCCGCCACTGTCATATCCATATAGGAAGCGCCCTTGCTGTCCGTGCGCACGGCGCAGCTTTTAACCATGCAGAAACCCTCTACCTGGGTCCCGCGGCTCTCTTCCATCAAATTCATGCGGCTCATTTGCATGCTCCTTTCAGCGGTTGTTTTGCAGAATAAGTATATCAAAATTTTCACCGGATGGAAACAGGAACATTGTATAAAAAACGGGGCTGTGCTATACTTTTTACTGCGAATACAGGCGCTCGCTGCGCGCAGGAGAGGATATATGGCAAACGTTTATGCGGCGCCCCCCATGGAGGGCGGCGTCTTTTCGGCCATGGTGGTAGGGGCCGGCCACGGTGGCATAGAGGCGGCACTGGCTTTGGCCCGCATGGGGCTGGATACGGCCCTGCTCACCATGAATCTGGACAGCATCGGCATGATGCCCTGCAACCCGGCCATAGGCGGTACGGGAAAGGGGCACCTGGTTCGGGAGATCGACGCCATGGGCGGAGAAATGGGCCTTGCGGCAGACGAGACCCTGATCCAGATGCGCATGCTCAACACAGGCAAGGGACCTGCCGTCCATTCCTTGCGGGCTCAGATGGACAAGCGCCGCTATCATGAGCGTATGAAGCAGGCTCTGGAGGCACAGGCACACCTGACGCTTATTCAGGGTGAGGCAGCGGATCTGGAGGTAAAAAACGGCCGCATAGAGGCTGTGGTCACCGCCGAGGGCTTCCGCTACCGGTGCCGGGCGGTGGTGCTCTGTACCGGCGTATACATGAAATCCCGCATCCTCATCGGAGATTTTTACCGGGAAAGCGGTCCAAACGGAATGCTCCGCAGCGAGACTCTTTCCGATGCTATGGGCCGTTTGGGTATTCCGCTGCAGCGGTTCAAAACCGGCACGCCTGCCCGGGTACACGGGGATTCCCTCCACTATGAGCGGATGGAGATCCAGCTGGGGGATGTGCCTACCCCTGCTTTCTCTTTTTTGAACGGAGAACTCCACGTGCAGCAGGAGCCCTGCTATCTGACCTATACCAATCCGGAGACTCACCGGATCATATTGGAGAATCTGTCCCGTTCCCCCATGTATTCCGGCAGGATCCATGCTACGGGCACCCGCTACTGCCCCTCCATAGAGGATAAGGTGGTGAAGTTTGCGGATAAGGACCGCCACCAGATCTTTATCGAGCCGGAGGGACGCAGCACCCGGGAGATGTATGTGCAGGGCATGTCCACCAGTCTCCCTGCGGATGTGCAGGAGCGTATGCTCCGCACCCTGCCCGGGTTGGAGGATGCAAAGATCCTCCGCTACGGCTATGCCATCGAATATGACTGTATCGACCCTCTGTGCCTGAACGGGGCTCTTATGGTCAAAAATATAGAGGGACTGTTCTGCGCCGGGCAGGTCAACGGCACCTCCGGCTATGAAGAAGCCGCCGCCCAGGGGCTGTATGCAGGGATCAATGCCGGGTTGTACCTTAAAGAGGAACCGCCCCTGCTGCTGGGCCGCAGCGACGCCTATATCGGCGTGCTGGCAGACGATCTGGTGACCAAGGGCACCAACGAGCCTTACCGGATGATGACCAGCCGCTGTGAATACAGGCTGCTGCTCCGGCAGGATAATGCCGACGCGCGCCTGACGGAAAAGGTGCGCCGGACAGGGCTGATCAGTGAAAAGCGCTGGCGTGCTCTTATGGAAAAGCAGGAAAAGGTCAGCCGGGCTTTGAGCCGGCTGAACGCTGTGGTCCCGCCGGAGGAAAAGCTTCAGGACTATCTTGCTTCCATTGGGGAAAGCCCCGTAAAGACCGGTGTAAAGCTTATGGAGCTGCTCAAGCGGCCAAAGGTCACCTATACGGAGCTGCTGCGTCTGTACGGTGGGGAAGAGGGTCTGGAGCCTGTGGACAGAGAGACGGAGGAGCAGCTGGATGTGCTTACCCGCTATCAGGGCTATATAGAGAAGCAGGAGCAGCAGGTCAGGCGCATGGAGGCACTGGAAAATACGCCCTTGCCGGATAATGCCGATTATGCCGCCGTGGAGGGTCTTCGGCTGGAGGCCCGGCAGAAGCTGGCTGCCCGCCGCCCCGGCACCATAGGGCAGGCCAGCCGTATCTCCGGAGTATCTCCGGCGGATGTAAGCGTGCTGCTGATATTGAGTAAGCGGGGCTTCCCGATAAAGAAAGAGGATCGAAATGGATAAACAGCTGCTGCAGACCTGTATGCCCGGGCTGGACGATACTGCTTATGAGCGCTTCTGCTTGTATTATGCCCGATTGACGGAAACCAACCGGGTCATGAATCTGACGGCCATTACCGAAGAGCAGGAGGTAGCCTCCAAGCATTTTGCCGATTCTCTGGCCGCCTTGCCCTATCTGAATAGGAATGCCGCCGTTATAGATGTGGGTACCGGGGCGGGGTTCCCGGGAGTGCCGCTGCTTATTGCCTGCCCCACGCTGCAGCTGACGCTGGCCGACAGCCTGCAGAAGCGTCTGACTTTTCTGGAAGGGCTGCTCAAGGAACTGGGGCTTTCCGCCGCCATTGTCCACGGCCGGGCGGAGGAATTGGGGCAGAACAGGCTCTATCGGGAAAAGTTTGATTTTGCCCTTTCCCGGGCGGTGGCCAATCTGCCGGTGCTGCTGGAGCTTACCACTCCCTTTATAAAGGTGGGAGGCACGGCCATCGCCTATAAGGGGCGGGCGGAGGAGGAACTGGCTCAAGCAAGATCCGCCGCTTTTCTGCTGCATGTAAAGCTGGAAAGTGTTCCGCTGGTATCCTCCATAGGGGAGCGTGCGCTGGTGCTGGCAAAAAAGACGGCTTCTACGCCCAAAATCTATCCGCGGCGCCCGGGTACTCCGGCTAAAAAGCCGCTGTAAGGCGGGCTGCGTATCTGGTTTTTCACTTTCGTTTATAGGCCGCTCTTACCGGGGCGGCTTTTTGTATATGGACAGCTTCGGGCATCGTTTATACGCTGTCCGCCGCTCCCCGTTTTTCCCGGTATACGGAAGGCGGGGCGCTGCCCTTTGGCGCCGCAGGCGCCAAAGCCCGCTCTGCGAGCGGTGCGGCGGCGAAGCCGCCGCAGCAGCGCCCCACGGCTCCATGAAACCATCGCATAGCAGCGGGCCCCGTATACGACACGGCTCCGGATCGCCGCGGCCCGGAAAACGGCTTTTCATGACTGATCCTGCTTTTATGAGGATATGCGTAGAGCAGACTGCTATCTGTCTCATCTCTTTTTCCGGTAAATGGGGCGCTCTGTATGTTTCACGTGAAACATTTTTCTCCATGGGGCTGACTGGAAAAGCTGTCCCTGCCCAAACGGAAGCAGATGCGGGACGATACCCGCGTCAGGATGGAATATTGCACATGCACGAAGGCCGGGGGCGCACTGCGTGCCTTGCGGCACGCCTGCGGGGCAAATGCCCGCAGAGTTCCGGCGGTTTTGCTGCCGGAACGTGCGCCCCGCGTATCGTATACCGTGAGACAAAAAAAGCAGGCTCCCCTTTCAGAAAGCCTGCTTCCTCCATATTCGATTATTTCAGCCGCTGCCCCAGATAAAACTCCAGCTGCGCCCGTATCTCCTCCAGTCCGGCGGGTTTTCTGGCGCTGCCCTGGGCCATGTCTCCCCGGCCGCCGCCCTTGCCGCCCAGAGCAGCATTTACCGCCTGAATGACTTCGCCCATATCCAGGTTTATCCCTTTGCACATGAGAATGTAGCTTACCTGCTCTCCGTTGGGGCACAGCAGCAGGGTAAGTGCCTTTGCTTCCAACGTGCTCTGGCACAGTGGCCGCAGCCGCTTTGGGTCCGTATCCTCTACAATCTCCACCAACAGCTTTTTCCCCTTTATATCCCGGGCCTTTTCCTTCAGCTCCCGGCTGTAATATCCCTCCAGCCGGGCGGAAAGGGATTTGTTTTGCCTTTTTGCGGCGTCCAGCTCTCCGTTCATTTTCTCCACGGCAGCAGATACCTTATCCACCCCTGTAGAAAAGCTCCGTGCCATGCCGTCCATAGCCTCCTGCAGCATGGAAGCGTAAGTATAAGCCCGGCCTCCGCACAAAAATGTCAGCCGCATACCGCCCTTATAGGCTGCGGCCTGGGTGATCTTCAGCAGGCCGATCTCTCCGGTGTGCTTTACATGGGGGGCACAGCAGGTGCAGCTGTCCGCTCCCTCTATGGTCACCACCCGGATGGGCGCCGTTAACCCCTCGGTATGCTTGCGCAGGGGCAGACCTTCCAACTCTTCCTCTGTTTTATAGATCACAGCGGTAACAGCCCGGTTTTCCCGGGCCACCCGGTTTGCCAGCTGCTCTATCTGTTTCAGCTGCTCCGCCGTCAGGGGGATATCCAGATCCAGGGTGGCATAGTCCAATGCACAGTGAAACCCAACGTTTACCGCCCCGTACAGACTCCATGCACACCAGGAGAGCAGGTGTTCCCCGGTGTGCTGCTCCATAATATCCTTTCTACGGGCCCAGTCTATAACGGCTTCCACCTCTGTTCCCGGCTCCAATGGTTCGCTGCACAGATGTACCAGCCTGTCTCCTGCTTCGTTTACATCCAACACCTTTGCAGTGCCGATGGTGCCCAGGTCGCAGGGCTGCCCGCCCTTATTTGGGAAAAATACACTTCTGTCTAGTTCTATTTCATAGCCTTTATCCGTTTTTACACAGGTTGTTACCCGGGCGGTGTTGCGGCACAGGTGGCTGTCCTGCAGATACAATCGTTCCGTCATGTCAATTCTCCTTAAAATGTTTGATCCGGCAGTGCCGGATTCTTTTTTATGCGGTTTTTCCGGTTCGGGCCGCTGCCCGCGTGTGCTCGGGGTCTGGTACCCGGGGGAGCGGGGCTTTCCGGGAAGCGGGGGGCGGGGCGCACCGCGTGCCTTGCGGCACGCCTGCGGGGCGGATGCCCCGCAGAGTTCCGGCGGCCGAGCCGCCGGAACGTGCGCCCCGTAGATCCGTATACGAACCCGGCCTCGTGCTGCAGCGTCCCCTGCCTCTTTGCGGGGGAAACCCTTTCTTCCGGAGCCGGATGCGCTGTTTCCTGAGTATATGCCTGCACTCAGTATACCACAGATGGCTCCTTCTGTCATTTGTTTCACGTGAAACAATTGCATTCCGGGGCCGGATGCGCTATACTGACTCTAACGCATACATTTCAGCGAGGTATACCATGGCCAAAGTGATTGCCATTGCCAACCAAAAAGGCGGAGTGGGGAAGACCACTACCACCGTAAACCTTTCCGCCTGCTGCGCCCAGCTGGGCAAGCGGGTGCTGCTCATGGATCTGGATCCGCAGGGCAACAGCACCAGCGGACTGGGCATAGATAAGCGTAAAACGGAAAACTCCCTGTACGAAGTCCTTATCGATGGGGTGGAACCGGGGGAAGCTCTGGTATCCACCGAAATAGAGACCCTGCGCCTGCTCCCTGCCAGCATCTCTCTGGCCGGGGCAGAGGTGGAGCTGGTGGCCATGGAGCGCCGGGAACGGCGGCTGCTGGAGGCTGTGGGCCGCCTGCAGGAGGAGTTTGACTATATCTTTATGGATTGCCCTCCCTCTCTGGGTCTGCTGACGCTCAACGCCCTTACCGCCGCCGATGCACTGCTGATCCCCATCCAGTGCGAATATTTTGCTCTGGAGGGGCTGAGCCAGCTGATGAATACGGTCAAAATGGTTCGCAGGGGCCTGAATCCGGATCTGGAGATAGAAGGGGTGGTGCTGACCATGTTCGATGCCCGTACCAACCTTTCGGCACAGGTGGTGGCTGAGGTAAAAAAGTTCTTTATGAGCAAAGTGTTTGATACCATTATTCCCCGCACCGTCCGTCTGGGGGAGGCGCCCAGCTATGGGCAGCCTATCTCCCTGTATGCCCCCAAAAGCGTGGGAGCGCAGGCTTATGAATCACTGGCCCGGGAACTGGTAGAGCGGGAAGAAAAGCAGGCATAAACGGGAAAGGAGCATACCATGGCCGCAAAGCAGATGAAAAAAGGATTGGGTCGGGGGCTGGATGCCCTTATGGAAAGTGTGGAGACCCAGGAGCATCAGGGCAAAGTGCTGACCCTGTCCGTGTATGAGATAGACACCAACCCGGATCAGCCCCGGAAAACCTTTGATGAAGAAAAGCTGGCAGAACTGGCGGAAAGCATTCGCCGCCACGGCATCGTGCAGCCGCTGGTGGTAGCGCCAAAGGGACAACGGTATATTATCGTAGCCGGGGAGCGCCGGTTCCGGGCCGCCCGGCTGGCCGGGTTGAAAACCGTTCCCGCTATCTGTATGGAGGCGGAGGAGGGGGCCCTGCAGGAGGTAAGCCTCATAGAGAATATCCAGCGGGAGGATCTGAACCCGGTGGAAGAAGCCGCCGCCATCCGTTTTCTGATGGAACAGCATGACCTGACTCAGGAGGAGGTGGCCCAGCGCATCAGCAAGAGCCGCCCTGTGGTGGCCAATTCGCTGCGGCTGCTGACCCTGCCCAAAAGCATCCAGACCCTTATGAAGGAAGGGAAGCTTTCCGCCGGTCACGGCAAGATACTGGCCGGGCTGGAGGATAAAAAGCAGGCCGAAGAGCTGGGCAAGCGGGCGGCGGAAGAGAACTGGAGCGTCCGCCGGCTGGAGGATACCCTCCGTTTACTGAATGCCAACAGGAGCCGCAAAAAAACCGGGGATCCCTATCTGCGGCGTATGGCCGGAGCATTCCGCAGCCGGCTGGGAGCCAGAGTGGCCATCAACGGGGATCAGCAGAAGGGGAAGATCGTTATCTCCTATTATTCCCCGGAGGATCTGGACGCCATTTACGAAGCCATTCTCGGCCGGGAGGAGGAGTAAGCCTTCTTTTCATCTGGCATGGAGCAGGGCTTTTAACGAAACATATTTATAGCTCCCGGTTTTCCGGGAGTTATTTTTGTGTTTTTTCGGAGGATCCCGGCCGGGACAGCGCTTTCACATATCTGCGCTCAACCAGGCAGGGGGCGCTGCAATACGAAGGCAGGTGTGTATACGCAGCCCCGGGGCGCACGTTCCGGCGGCTCTGCCGCCGGAACTCTGCGGGGCGGCCGCCCCGCAGGCGTGCCCTCCGGGCACGCAGTGCGCCCCCGCCCTCGCTTCCCACCTGTCTGCAAAAGCGGCGGCCTTCGCTTCCCACCCGCTCCTTCCTTTTCACATATGTTCCACGTGAAACAGTCCCTTTCCCAACGCCGGAGAGAAAATGTATATCAATTTGTCCGGAGCCGTTGCGGCTTTTGTCCTTTTATGCTACAATACATCTCATATATATATGGAAGAATAAGGAGATTTTTAAGATATATGCGCAGAAAATGGATGGCCTGGGCTATGTGCTTGCTGATGCTGGCAGGTCTGTGCCTGTACGGCCCTGCAGCCCATGCAGAAGAAGCTACCGACGTCTGCACCTACACCGTGCCCAAGGATACGGAGGCAGCCTGGCTGACGGATGAGCGGGTGCTCAGCCGGGTAAACGTCCCCAAGGGGAAAAACATCGTCCTCTCCCTGCCAGAGATGGCCGCCCCAACTCTCTATGCCGTGTGGTATGCCCGTCCCGCTTCTCTGACGCTTATAGAAAAGGATGCTGCCGGGCAGGAGATCGCTTCCCGGGAACTGACCCCCGCATCCCTGTACGAAAGCTATTCCCTGACTCCCGGCTGTGTTCAGGCAGAGCTGAAGGCCGGAGCGGAGGGCTACAGCCTTTCCACCCTGCGGGTCTTTGACGGCCCCATAGACGAAAGCCTGCCCTGCTATGATCCCGCCGCCCCGGCAGAGGGAGATGTACTGCTGATCTGCGGGGAGCCTCACAGTATGCTGGAGGATTTCGGCGCCCTGCTGCCCTATTGCACAGAGGGGCTGGATCTTTCCGTTTCCGTGGTCTTTGCCCATATGGGCACCCGGAAGGAGCTTCACGAAGCCGTCAACGCCCTGTGGGAGATGGGGCTGCATACCGCCCCGCTGGTGGGCGCCTTTGCCGACGATGATATAAACGAGTATAAAAACGTGGTCAAAAAGTGGACGGAGAAACGCACCAAAGAGTTTCTCACCGCCTGCATCCGCCGGGTAAAGCCCCGGATCGTCCTTGCCGGGGATCTGCAAGGCAAAGAACCCCGGAGCCGCTTTACGGCGGAAATGACTGCGGAAAGCTGGAAGCTGGCTTCTCAGCAGGGGCAGTATCCGGATTCGGCCGCCGCTTACGGCGTTCATACCCCGGATAAGCTGTATACCCTCTCCACTGCCGGGGGCACTACGGTGGATATGTCCGGCCTGACAGCGGGCGGAGAGACCCTTCTGACGGAAACCGCCCGGGCCGCCTACCGCTGCTTCGCTTCCCGGCAGATGTACCATATCTCTCTGCCGGAAAACCTGACTCTGTCCTTACAGGAGACCGGTGTGGGTCAGGATGCCAATAAGGACAGCCTGCTGGAGCATGTGGATACCGCCGGGCTCCGGCAATACGAAAACCGGCTGACGCCCCCTGTCACGCCTACTCCCGTCCTCACGGATACGCCTGCTCCCACGGATACTCCCGTTCCTACGGATACGCCTGCTCCGGAGGAAACCGCCGTTCCTCAGACCGACCCGGTCCCTGTGGAGACCCCCGTGCCGCCGGAAGCCGCCGGACAGCTGGCCCTGGAAAAGTTTGCGGGCAGCCCGCATACGGGAACCATTTTGATCGTGGGTCTGCTGGCCGCCGCTCTGCTGGGAGCCGCTCTGTATTTTGTAAAACGTTTTTACCGTAAAAAACTCCCCGTGACCGCTCTGTGGGCACTGCCCCTGCTTATCGGTCTGCTGACGGCGGTGCTGGCCGCTTATGATGTGTTTGCGCAGGGGGCCATGGTGCAGCGGCAGGCCATAGAGGCGGCGCAAAAAGCCACCCCCGTGCCTACCCCGGTACCCACGGATACCCCCGCCCCCACAAATACCCCTGCCCCCACAAATACGCCTGCGCCTACGGATACGCCGGCCCCCACAAATACTCCTGCTCCGTCTCCTGCAGAAACGCCTCTTCCTGAGAAAAATGCGGAGCTGACAGACTTTGACCGGCACTTTTTGAACGACGGTACCACGGAGCTGGTGGAAAAGAATGACGAGGAAGCGGGGAAATGGATCTATCGCAGCGATATTCTGGCCGTGGAGATCACCCGCAAGACCACTACGCTGGACGAGGAACCCCTGACCTATTATGCAGCCCATATCTATCAGCGGGAGTTTGATTCCTTCCGGCCCGCTTTTGCCACGGATAAAAAGACCGGTACGGAAACGGCCGCGGCAGAGGATATGGTCAAACGCTACCGGGCCGTACTGTGGATCACCGGGGATAACATCATCCATGCGGAAAAGGAAAAGAAGGGCGTTCTTATCCGCAACGGGCGCATCTACAGCAAGAACCGGGCGGTGGATACGCTGGCTCTGTACAGTGATACCCTTTCCATGGAGATAGTGCCCAAAAGCCGCACGGCGGAGTATATCCTCTCCAGCGGCGCAGAAAACACCTATTCCTTCTTCCACGGTCCAAAGCTGCTGGTGGACGGGGAGATCCATAAGGACGCTTACCGCACCACCCAGAAGAACCCGCGCTGCGGCGTAGGGCAGGTGGCTCCGGGGCATTTTGTGGCCATAGTGGCTGACGGCCGGCAGAAAGGCTACAGCAGCGGCGCCCGGCTGAGCCAGTTTGCCCAGCTGTTTAAGGACGAAGGCTGCACCCTGGCCTTTAATCTGGACGGCGGCGTTTCCACAGCCATGTTCTTTATGGGCAAAATGATCAACCGGGTGGAGGATAACGGCAAGACCGGCTATGAAGCCTCCTGGCTGCGGGCAGTGCCTGACGGGCTGGTATGGGGCTATACCAACCTGCCCGGCTATTTTGAAAACTGATTTAAGGAAAGAAAAAAACGTGCTGCGTTCTGTATTTCCGTCGGAAAGCAACAGGGAGGACGTGCTCGCTTTTTACGCCGCCTTTGAAAAGAACGGCGGCCAGTGCATCGGCTGCAAATACGGCAAAGACTATGTCCTGTGGCTGACGGACATGCAGAACCGCCGGGCAGGCAAAAATCTGCCCCAGGGGTATGTGCAGGAAAATTTCTATCTCTGCTACAGCGGGGAAGAGATGGTGGGCGTGTGCAGCCTGAAGCCGGAGCTGACCGAATACCTGCTCCAATACGGAGGGCATGTGGGGTATGCGGTGCACCCTGCCCTGCAGAACAGGGGCTATGGTACGGAGATACTGGCGCAAACCCTGCGCATCGCCAGAGAGCTGGGCTTTCACCGGTTGCTGTGCGTGTGTGACGAAGATAATTACGCTTCCGAAAAAATCATTCTGAAGAACGGAGGCGTGCTGGAAAATACCCTTTACGACCCGGAGGAGGCCGTTACCGTAAAAAGATACTGGATCGACCTGTAAACCGCCTTTCCGCATCACCTCATTCATAGAAAGGAAAGGTATGGAACATGCATGTAGAACTCTATTCGGAAAAGTATCATGAAGAGGCCGTCACTCTTATTCTTGATATACAGAATAACGAGGCAAAGATCGGTCTTTCGCTGGAAGAACAGCCGGATCTGCTTCATATAGATGCATCCTACCGTGAAAAGGGCGGGGCATTCTGGCTGGCTCTGGAGAAAGGGGAGATGATCGGCACCCTGGGTCTTATGCGCAAAGAGCAGCAATGCGCCGTTATGAAAAAGTTCTTTGTAAAAAAGGAGTTCCGTTCCCAAAAGGTAGGGGCCGCCCTGTATAAGGAACTGCTGGCTTTTGCAAAGGAGACGGGTATCCGGCATATTCTGCTGGATACGCCTTCCGTAGCCCATGCATCCCACCGGTTTTTGAAAAAGCCGGGTTCCGCCGCATTTCCGCTGCACAGCTGCCCATTCCCTATACCTATCCGGACAGAGACAGCTTGCTGTATCTGCTTGAGCTGTAACCACACCTGCCGCAAAACACCCCATATAATATTCTAAACAGGAGGAGACCATGGACTACTTAAAACTGGTAAGAAAAACGATCATAGTGCTGCTTCTGGGGATGTGCATAACCGCCCTTGTCATGCTGGGTCTGCCCAGGCTGGCGGTGACCCTTGTCCCGGCAGACAGCGGGATGCTGGTGAGCCTGCTGCTGTTATTTGCGGTAAATCCGCTGTATGCCGTTTTGGTGGGCCTTGTATCGGCCGCCAATCCAAAGGTTTTGTGGCTCCTGCCCCTTGCGGTGGCGGAGATGTTCGTCCTTGGGGCCATGCTGGCTTTTGAGCGTGCGGATCCGTCCTTTTTCCTGTATGCGGGGATCTATCTGCTGCTGGGCATAGGCTTCATGCTGCTTAGAGTGTTCTGGAAGAAAGAGCGGCAGCAGGCGGCGGCCTGAGAAATCCGTTCCAAAAGAATTTGCAGCTCCCCTGTCAGGGGAGCTTTTTGCGTTTTTATGCTGCCCCGGAGGAAAGGGGCTTTCCCGGTATGCAGGCAGGGGCCGCGGCTGCCCGGAAAAGCGCCGTATACCCACCCCGGGGCGCACGTTCCGGCGGCTTGCCGCCGGAACGTGCGCCCCGCCCCTGCTTTCCGCACAGGCCCCATGGGCGGCGGGAACCTTTCCCACGGCAGCCGGAAAAGAGGGCAAAAGCTGCTCCCACGCAAAAAACGGACGGTCTCCCGTCCGTTTTTTTTTCTCCCTTATCGAAGGGAAAAGCTCCTGTCCCGGCGCAAAGGGCCTCCGCTGCTGCGTTTCCGGCCGGACAGCTTTTGGTCCGTAAGGGCGTCCAGCTCCTTCAGGGCGCCAGTATCTTCCGATCCCGCTTCCTCTCCCATGGGAGTCTCCGATCGGTTTGGCTTCTCCTGCCCCCAGGCAGAAGCGCCGCTCCTTCGTCCCTTCAGGGAAGCCAGATAGCTTTTGTACGTGGCGTCTGCGGCAGCCAGTGCCTTGCTGTTAGCCTGATTCAGCGCCTGAGCGTTAAACTTTTCCGTTTCCAGCTGCCGTTCCTGCTGTTGGGAAAGGGCCTTGTACAGCTGCTCCCCCAAAGCGGCGGCGTAATCCCCCTCTATGGAGGCGGTGCCGTCCAGAAGAGCGTTCTGCCGCCGCTGCTTCAGATCGCTTACATAGGTGCTCCGGCCCATGCCCCGGCTCCAGGCGTCGGCGTCCAAAGCCCCGTTATAGGCGGCGGCCTCCTGCCTCTGCCGGGCAAGGGCTTTTTCATAGGCGGGACGCAGAAAGGCTTCTATCCGGGCCCGCAGGGTCCCCTCCTCCTCCGGAGTATAGGAGAGGAGGGTGGGCGCATATCTTTTCCGGGCCTGCTCATAAAAGGATGCATAGGGTTCGTTCATACTTGTGATTCCTCCTTTAAGGCGGAAAGCGCATACAGGGCGTTTTCCAACTCCATGATCTTGTTATACAGGGTGGCAAAGTTCTGGTTCAGGTTGTTCTCGTTCTGAGCGATGGCGCTGTCGGCGGCCAGAGCATCCTCCCCGGCCCGGGGACGGCGGCTCAGATACAGGGGGAACATGGCCTGCATGCCCGTGGGTGTTTGATTCATTTTTACCTCCTTTTAACCGGGGATCCGCTTCTGCTGGTCATACAAAAGCTCCATGGGGCTTTCCAGACAGAAGTCTCCGCCTTTTCCGTTTAGAAAGGAGAGCCGCAGCCGTCTTCCGCCGCCCCGCAGCCGGGCTGTGGCCAGGGGCTTTCTGATGGAAAGGGGCAGCAGGGCCATATCGCTCCCGTCCTCCCATTCCACCGAGAACATCAGGGGCATGCCTCTTCCCGCCGCTGTCAGCTCCAGAATACGTTTGTCGGCATACAGGCTCCCCAAAGCCGTCCAATGGCTGGTCCATACCGCTTCGATGGGGGCGCCGTTATAGCTGCCGCTGCCGTCAAAGGCGCATACGGAGCCGTCTCCCGTAAGCAGATACAGCTTTCCCCGGCAGCTTTGCAGATCCACCGCCTGAAAGCCCCGCCGCAGCAAAAAGCAGTCCCGCTCCAGATCATACTCGGCCATAGCGTCGTTATAAGGGCTGGCCGGGTCCAGTTTCAGGGTAAAGTACAGCCGGTTCCCACAGGCAGCCCCTGTGCAGGCGGAAAGATCTGCCCTTTCCAGCAGGGGGCTGATATCCCGGCTGTGAGGGGTACGGCACAGGGTCTGGCCGTCATAATAGTACAGTCCGTCCTCCGTTAAAAAGAAAAGTCTGTCTCCCCACAGCAGGCAGGCGGTGTGCAAAGGCTGGCGGAAGGGGGCCTCCACCGGCTGAATGCGAAAGTTGGAGGGTCTGTCCCCCAGGAGCCGGTACAGCCGGTCCTTTTTGAAGATGACCAGCTGGTTGCTCATGGCCTTCAGCCCCGTAATGGGCTCCGAATCCGTACCCACCTCCATATGTCCTCCGGAAACATCCGCCCCGGCCTCCGCCGTACCCCAGTTATCCAGTGTGCGGCCGTCTCCCGGGGTCTGGCTCCAGTAAAGCCGGGCCGGGTGGGCGGCGTCTCCTGCGGCAAAGAGCCTGCCAAAGTATAACGCCAGATAGTTCACCACCGGATCGGAGAGCTTTTCTTCTGTGCCGAAAAGGGTGATGCTGTCTGTATTCTCCTCCCAGCAGCGCAGGGGACCCGTACCGCTGGCGATGAGCAGCTTTTCCTTGTCCCCCATGCGCACCGGAAGAAAGTCAAACCGGCTGCCGGCTTCTCCAGCCGTCTGAAAGCCCCACAGACTCTCCCAGACGTTTTCCGATTCCTTATAGTGCAAAACTCCGTCGGAACGCAATGCAATGCACCCGGGGAGCCCCGCAGCCTTGGGCCACAGATGCAGCCGGAATAGGGTGGGGCTGCCCGTCAGGGCCGTAGGGTAAACCCGGGAAAAGCCGCCCGCCCGCTTCAGGCCTCCGTGCTCCGTGTCCACGTTCCAGCCCTCTTCCGCCCAGCCCAGGGCAGGATCCTGCCCCTGCTGCCGGAGCTTTACACCAAAGAAAGGGCCTATCTGTATGCTTTTCAGTGCCATGGATGTCCCTCCTTAATACAGGTTGTAGAACTGATTCAACATGGGGTCCGGTCGGTTTTTCAGCAGAGCATCCTTCTGCTCCCGGTACAGGGCCATGGAAAAGCGTGCCTGGTTCTGGCTGGCGGCGTCCAGATGGCTCTTTTCCTTGGCGGCCATATAGCTCAGCAGCAGCCCGCGGCAGTTCTCCGGCAGCTGTGGTTCGTCCGTATCCAGAACCAGAGGTTTGGGCATATACCGGTAGGTAATGGCTGTCTGGCCCTCCTGCACGCCAGGGAACACAAGCTCCCCCGGAGAGCCGCCGTAATAAAACAGCAGCCGCCTGCCGTTCTGCTCCGCCTGCAGCACTTTTACGCAGGGATAGGAGAGTTTTTGGGTATACAGGCGGCCATTCTCTATTTCCAGCTCCTCTTTGTGCCACAGGCGCAGGCTGATGCCCAGATCCATCAGACCCTCGTTGGCCCAGGCGATCAGCCGGGGCCGCCAAAGCTCCAGCGTGGAAGCATCCGGGGTCATGCCCATCAGGGCCAGGGTGTGGGTCATAAGGGTATACAGGTTCATATACGTACCTCCTTATCCGATCCGGCAGCCGCCCTGCCGCCGGTAAGCCGCTACTGCCGCTTCCCCCTGTAAAATGGCGCTTTGACTGTCTGCAAGTACCCGGGCGATGGCTTCGGATACCTCTACCGTCCGGTCCGTGGGGATGCGGAAGTTCACTCCGTTCACCGAGCCTTCCAGATACCGGCCCCACAGAGCCGAAGGAGCGTATACGGGAAGGGTCTTTTCCTTGTCTGGCTTCATTGTTTTTTCCTTTCTTGCTGTAAAAAATGTATTTGTTCTCATGCCGGGCATGAGCCGGTGCGGGGCGGTTCCCCGGGAAAGCGGGGCTTGCCCGGAAGCGAAAGGCGGGGGCGCACTGCGTGCCTCCGGCACGCCTGCGGGCGGCGGCGGTACCGCCGCCCCCGCAGAGTTCCGGCAGCCGGGCTGCCGGAACGTGCGCCCCCCGGGCCGGGTATACAAACCGGATCGGTCCTACCCTCTCCCATGCCCCGTCTGCCGGGCGGGCTTCTTTTTCCCGTGGTTCATGGGCCGGGAGAAGATCCTCCCGCGCGGATCATGCGGAGACGCAGTGCTCGATCTTGATGAGCCACAGGGGGTTCAGTACCTTGGCGGTGTAGGCCGCTACCTTGGCGCCCACGGTGCCCCGCTGGTTCAAAGGATCCGTAGAGCCTGCGGAGCCCTGGGGCTTGATGATGGTCTCCATGGCCCCGGCTCCATCCACATCGATGACTCCGTAGGCGTCTGCGCCGAATACCAGCGTGGCGTGTACGGCAGGGGCGGCATAGCCGTTGGCGCTGTCTGCGGCCCCGGCGTCCTGGGTATAAACGGCAGCATCGGCAGAAAGGCTGGCTGCGGCGCTGAGCTTTACGGTGCGGGTGGCTCTGTCAAAAGAGCCGGAGGCAGCCAGCGTATACTTGGTGCCGCTTACCCAGATATCTCCGCCGCCTCTGGAAAGATAGGCCATCTCCTGAGCGGTGGGCTCGTGCTTGAGTACAAAGCTGATCGAGGAGGTGGTGGCGGCGTTTACGGCATTGCGTACGGACTGCTCATAGACCTTTGCTTCGGTGGATTCCACAAACACCACCCCGAAGAGCCTGCCGATCTCTCCGGAATAGATCTGCTCGGCGTTGGAATATTTGCTCACATCCTGCCACAGGGCGTCGCTTTGCAGATCATAGGTGGCGTCCGGGGAACAGATGCACACAAAGTGGGGCTTTCTGGCTCCGCCGTCCCCACCGGTATAAAAGGGGCGGGTTTTGTTCTTCTTCAGGGTGCGTACGGCCTTGCGCACCTCCTCCACGGTGAGCTTGTCCGTGCCGGTCAGTGCATTGCGGCCGCTTTTGCCTCCCGCATACTGCACGGAGGTGGTGGCACACATGGCGTCCCGGGTGACCCACTCCACCACGGTGCCCAGCTGCTCGCCCAACAGTTCGGCGCTGTCGGCGATCACGGCGTCGTAACCCGTCAGATCCAGCAGGTCGCTTACCTCCACATAAGCGCCGTACTGGCTGACCTCCGTCTCCACCTTGGACTGGGTCAAAGACTGGCCCGTGGGGGTCACGCCTTCCTGCAGGGTCAAAGCCTGGGTATCGGGGGTAAAAAGCTCATAGCGGCGGAATTCCACCCGCTTGCCGCTGTGCCGGGGCAGGGAGCGTTTCTGGCCGAAGTTGGCGTGTACCAGCCGGGTCTTGGCTGTGTCCAAAAGCTTCCTGTCATAAAAAGTCTTGTTGAAATATGCGTTTTCCTGAGTAGAAAGGGTTGTATTCATAGAGTACCTCCTTGATGATCACTTTCTGGTGGAAGGGCTGCGGCGTTTCATCATGGCTTCCAAAGCCCGGAAGGCTTCAGGACTCATGCTCATATAATCCTCCTGGGGCGCCAAAGCCCGGTTGGCACGGGTGGGGCGGGGGAGCTCCTGCCGGGTCTGGGCGGCCAGGGTCAGTTCCTCCATGGCGTCTGCCCGGGCGTTTTGGGCGGCCTGCTCCGCCTGATATACCCGCAGGGCAGCATAGGCAGGCAGTTCCGTAAGCAGGGCGGCAAAGGCCGGGTCCTGGCAGACCTCCTCCAGCTCCAGCCCCTGGGGAAACTTATCCTGCCGCACCAGCTCCATCAGTTCCTCTATCGCCTGGGCAAAGGGCATTTCCTGTTGGGAGGGTTCCTGTTGAACAGGACTGCGTTTGAATAGATTCATGATTTACCTCCGGATAAAATTGTGTATCTTGCGGTTCTTTTTTACGGGCGCCGCTTCACCGGCATCCCGGTCCATGACCTTGAGCACCTGTTCCTTGCCTTCAAAAAGCATGAGCTCCACGGCCTGCCTGGGGCGCAGGGCCCCCATCTGCATCAGCTGCAATACCAGCTCGTTCTGTGCGGCTGCGGCAAATTTGTTCTGCCGGCTGGCCTTGACAGAGATGAAAAACTCCATGGGCAGGGCCCGCTCTTTGGTGGGCAGCAGCTGGGCGCTGTCAAACAGACATTCCCGGCTCTCCCCGTTTTCCGTGATGGTCACGGGCCGCAGGTAGAAGTTAAACTCCCGTTCCACCTCTATCTCCATGCGCACTGCCTGCCGGAAGGCTTCGTGAAGTTGCTCCGTGGCCATGCGGGCCCGCTTGGTGCTGGCCTCCTGCAAAGCCTGAATGGCGCTGGCGGCGGTGACTCCCTGGCGGAAGTTCCCCCGGCTGGAATCGTTGGCGCCGCTCTCCTCCTTGATGTCCTCCCGGATCCTGCCGATGTAGCCCAGCAGATAACTGGGCAGGGGCGGGGTAGAGAACCAGGTGATGCCGTTCAGGCTCTCGCCCCGGTGAACCTCTTTGGACCAGTCCTTCAGATCCTCCTCGTCAAAGCCGGAGCTCTGGGTCACCAGCAGCTTGTTGCGGCTGGCCATAAAGGCATTTTTCAGCACGATCTGATCCAGCTTGTCTGCATAGCGCTGCTGCTTTTCAAACAGATCCACTATGCCAAAGCCCAGACAGCTGCCCTTGCGCACATACAGCGGGGTCAATACAAAGGGGTACTGGCCGTGAGCAAAGTAGCCCTCCGGCTTTTGCCGGCGGCTGTCCTCCAGCACAGCGCCCCCGCACAGCAGGGCCATATGCACCCGGCTGCGGCCGTTTTTATCGGGCGGGGTTTTCCACCAGTATTCCAGCAGGAGCAGGGCATCCCGGCGGTCGGCAGTCAGGGTCTCGTCCATGGGCGCATCGGCGCAGGCATAGGCGTCCTCTCCGATGAAGGGAGCCTTCTCCGGGTAGCGTTCCTCTATCCACTGCCGGGAGCGGATGGAGAATTTGAACACTGCCCGTCCCTCCTGCATATCGTCGCACAGGGGGTCAAAGAGGATGCTCCGATTATCTACACTGCGGATGTAGGCGCCGCCCAGGCCGTTGTTCAGGGCGGGGTCATAGCCCACCTCCTGAACGCAGTAGCCCCCCACCAGAAGATCGTGGACCAGCTTCCTGTATTCCAATGGATAGCCGGATACATCGTGGTTCCGGGCAATGACCGCTTCCACCACCCGGGCCACATGGCTGTCGGCCCCGCTTTCCGGGGTGATAAGAGCCTGAGGGCATTGATCCATCAGATCGGCGCTTACGTTTTCAATGGTGCTCTGGATCACCGGGGTCACGGGCCGGGGCTCGTGGGGGTCTGTCTGGGGCACATCGTACCAGTGATCCCCCCGGTACATCCTTTCGTTGTTTTCCAGCCGCTGCCATTCCCGCATATATGCGCTGCGGTAAGCGGCAAAGAGTGCATAGGCCTGTTGGGCAAGAAGTTTTTCGCCCGGGGCCGTATCCTTTCTGTTCATGTATCTCCTTTCTGCACGGGGGCTACAGTCCCCGGAAGCCTCCGTTTCCGGGGCCGGTCACAGGGGCAAAGGGGTCATAGGCCGGGACATGGCGCAGGCAGGGTATCCGGGCGGGGATGGGCCGGGACATAAGGCCGTAGCGCAGCGCCTCCGGGGCATGATCCTCACAGGCATCGCTGACATCCTCACAGTTGTGGGCGTCATAGGTGAGCAGGGGCAGGGTACGGATCAGATTGGAGCAGGTTTCAAAAATCACCAGCCCCGGCCGGCCGTCTTCCCCTGTCCGCAAGGCTTCCCGCACCCGCTGCCAGCCGGTGATGCGCCGGTTGTCCGCCGGGAGCAGGGGTACCCCGCCCCGGGCAAAAACCTCGGCGATGGATTCCCCCTGGGCGCCGCCCAGCCCCCGCTGCTGCCAGGCGTCCGGGGAGGCGGCGGTATAGGCGATCCTCTCCCCCTGAGAAAGGGCCGCCACCTGCCTGGCAATGTCGCTGGAAAGGGTTCTGCGCACATACAGTTCCCGGTATACCAGCACCTGCCCTTCGGGATCCACGGCGAACCAGAGCACGCAGCATGGGTCGTTGTAACCCCAGTCCATGGCTCGAAACCGCCGCCAGTGGGCAGGAATGGCGCAGGGCGGCTCTACATGGATATCCCGGCGGAATTCCGGGAAGTACTGCCCCTGAAGCACATCCCAGTCTCCTTCCAGATAGGCCCGGCGCAAATGCTCCGGCAGGCTCAGCAGGCTTTTCCGGTAGCCGGGATCCCGCTCCATGAGCACGGGGTTGTCTGTGAGCCGGGCCGGGATAAAGCGGTAATCCGCCGGGGTCTCCTCCTCCCGGTACTGCCGGTCCAGAAACAGGCGTTTTACCCAGCCGTGGCCCACGCCCCCGGGGTTGCAGGTGTAGTACATCCGGGGAGAGAAGTCCCGCCTTACGGAGCGGTTGCAGGTGGTCAGAAACTGCATCTGGCTTTCCGTAAAGTGGGTGGCCTCCTCCAGACCGATCACGTCGTACTCCTGCCCCTGATACTGGTATACATCCTTTTCCAGATCACAGTATCCCAGCTTGATCCTGGAGCCGTTGGGAAAGAGAAAGCACCGCTGGCTCTGGTTATACCGGGCTACACCGTTGAGCTCCTGCAGCAGGGGGCGAACATGGTTCTCTGTCAGTTCCGGCAGGGTGCGACGCAGAAGCAGTAGCTGCAAGCCCTCATAGCGAAAGGCCAGCAGCACGAATTTGCGGCGCATGGCCCAGCTTTTGCCCCCGCCTCTGGCTCCGCCGTAGGCCGTATGCCGGGCGGAGGAGAGGAAAAAGGCAGCCTGCTTGGGGTTGGGGGTTCCCTGTAAGAGCAGCTTCATAGGCTGTACGCCTCCGCGCCGCCCTCCATGGAAACGGTAAGGGACGAAGGCCCTTCCTCCTGGGGATACAGCTCCTTCAGGGCGGCGGTGGCCACCTGATAGCTCAATTCCCCCAATAATGCCCGTTCCATGGTATAGGCGGCGATGCGGCATACGGCCTGCGAAAGCAGTGCCCGCTGCCAGGGTGCGCCCCCTTCGCCCCGGCTCAAAGCCAGCAGCTCCGGGGCGGGCAGATGCATATGGGCACACAGGCCGTAAAGAGTGTAGGGGATCTGTCTCTCTGAAAATCCGCCTCCCTTCAGGGCCGTACGCTCCCGGGTGCTGTCGCACAGGGCAAAATACGCTTCCACGGCCTGTTCCCATTCCCGGCGGTTGGCCGGGGGTCTCTTTTCCATTGTTCTGTCCGCCTCCTTTCCCTTGGCTCGGGAACAATCTATCACGGCAGGCACTGTAAAAATTTTTATAAATCCTCCACCATGAGGAGAGAAAGGGATACAGGAGAGGTGTAAACTTTTTCCTTTTTGTCCGGTTTGATAAAGAAAGTGTGGTAATATAAAAGAAAAGGAGAACTCTTTCATGAAAAAAAGTCTCTTTTTCCTTTGCGGCATTTTATGCTTGCTGCCGGCAGCCTGCAGACCGGTTCCGGATGGGGCGGTGCTGTCCCCGGAAGTAGAGGAGGTTTCTGCCTATGCGCCGGAGGAAGATTCGATGAATGCCTATATGGAGGAGGCTTTTGCCCGGGAGAAGGAACGCTTTCAAACGGAAACAGAGTATGACCCGGAGGATCCGGATCTGCTGCTGAAACAGACCGTGAACGGGTATCTGCTTTCCATTCATCTGCTGCTGGCGGATCCTGCGGCGGAGCCCTTTGAGGAGGACGATCCTCTGGTGAGGTTCATGCTGGCATATTGCAGCAGCGATTTTTCGCTGGAGGCTTTGCTTACCGCAGGCTGGCGGTATGAGCTGGCCCGGAGCAACGGGGTGACCTATACCCTTTTGGGCCACAGGACGGAGTATAAATCCATTGACCATGGTGGGGAAGAAACCACGGTGCAGGTGCTGGATGCTGCGGAGATCCGCTATTTTGATAACGATTTTACCAGTGGTTCCGGGGATACGCATATCCTGAGGCTGAAGCAGGAAAAGGGGGAGTGGAAGATCACCTATGATTTTCCCGGCGACATGATGAAGCACATACATGAAAATTACAGACGGTATCTGGAAAAATGTCCCTATACGGAAAGGGAGAAGATCATCGGCTGGATGCAGGAAAACTGGTGGGGCAGGTAAGATCCTGCAATGAGGGATATGCTGTTCTTCCGGCCAGGGATTTCGTGCTGTAAGAGGAAGCTGGGAGCGCTTTCCCGGTTTTATGGAGTTGTACGGTATACGGGGGGGCGCTGCCCTTCGCCGCCTTTGGCGGCGAAGCCCGCCTTGCGGGCGGCGCGGCGGCTCCGCCGCCGCAGCAGCGCCCCGGGCCCGAACCGGCGTTTCCTGCGAAAAGGGCCGTTTTCCCGTTTCTCGGGCAGCTTTCGACCAGCCGGGACATGGGTGCCGGCAAAAAAACAAAAAACCTCTTTTCCCCGCAACCAATCTGATGCTTTCGGGGTATTAGGGATATAGAAACCAAAAAGGAGGAACATCCTTATGAAAAAACGTATGATCCCCATTCTCTGCGGCCTGCTGACGCTGTGCCTGCTGCTGGCTGGCTGCAGCGGCAAAACCCAGTCCGCCGCCTATGATTCCGCTCCCCGGGAAGTCAACCAGATGAAATCGGATAACAGCTATGGCGCCGCAGAAGAATCGTCTTATGATGCGCCCGCTGCCGGCCTTCAGGAAGCCAATCAGGACAGCGGCTCTCTCATTGGCAACGTCCCCGGCCGCAAGATCATCAAAAATGCGGATATGAACGTGGAGACCCGTACTTTTGATGAATTCATCGCTTATGTGAACAAGGCGCTGGGAGAACTGGGAGGATATATCCAGTCCTCCAGCCTTAACGGCAGCCGCTACGGACGGGAAGATCTGCGTTATGCCTCCATTACCCTGCGAGTGCCTGCCGAAAAGCTGGAGAGCTTCCTTTCCATGATAGAAGGGGAGGGCAACGTGACCTATCGGAACATCTATACGGATGATGTGACCCTTTCTTATGTGGATACGGAAAGCCACCTGAAAGCCCTGCGCACGGAGCAGGAAACTCTGCTGGGCCTGCTGGAAAAGGCGGAGACCGTGGAAAACATCATCGCCATCCAAAGCCGCCTTTCAGAGGTCCGCTATGAGATAGAAAGCTATGAATCCAGACTGCGCACCTATGACGACCAGATCGACTATTCCACCGTGTATCTCAATGTCAGCGAGGTGGAGCGGGAGACCCAGGTGAAGGAGGAGACCCCCGGAGAGGAGATCAGCCGCCGTCTCAGCCAGAACTGGGAGGATCTCAAAGAGGATGTGAAGCGTTTCGGCATCAATTTCGTTTCTGACCTGCCCTATATCCTTGTGTGGGTCGTGTGCCTGGGGGCCGCCGCTGTGGTGATCGTCCTCATCATCCGGGGCAGCAGAAAGCGCCGGGCCCGGAAGCTGGCCGCCGGAACCGTCCAAAACCCTGCCACCCAGACCCAGAGCAAAGAACAGAAGGATAAGTAACCATCCGTCTGAATAAAAACGCAGCTGAACAGAAAAAGGATTTGCAGCCTTCCGGCCGCAAATCCTTTTTGTATGCTTGTATTTGTAATCAAGGCGTGAGTTGCGTTTTCTCAATCCGCCCGGGAATAGATCCAGCCATAGTGAAACCCCTCGTTGGAGCAGTGCAGCAGTTCGCTGACCGTTACCAGCTGGTAGCCCATTTCCTGCAGCCGGGGGATAATGGTGCGCACGGCTTCCACCGTACCCGGGTATTTATCGTGAAAAAGGAAGATGGAGCCGTCTATGCCCCGGCCCAGCTCATCCTTTTCCAGCAGCATCCGGTCAATGATCATCTGCGCGGTGTATTCGGCATAGGTATCGTGGCTGGAACGGGTGTGGTTGATAATAGCCAGCTCATACTCCTGACACATGGCGATGACCGCTTTGCGCTTTTCCGGATCTTTCTTTCCATAGGCGATATAAGGGGGCCGGAGCAGGTGGGTGGTGTAACGGAATTTGCTTTGGAGAATATCTGCCACCCCTTTGACCGTGGCGCGCATCTCCTGATCGGAAAGCTCCTCCAGATTGTCGTGGTGCATGGTATGATTCCCAATCTCGCAGCCAAGAGCCAGCTGCTTTTCGATCAGGTATTCCTTGCCCTCTATGTAGTCTCCCTTGATAAAAAAGGTGGCCCGTGCGCCGTTTTCCTCCAGGATTTCCAATATCTGATCCGTATAGGGCGAATAGGGCCCGTCGTCAAAGGTCAGGGCAACCATCTTTCCCGCTTTGTCTATCTGCATCTCATCGATACGCCGGTAGATAGCAGCATCGTCCGGATAGTCTCCATAGGCCCGCATATGGGTATACAGCTGTCGGTTCCGTTCCTCATACCAGTCCTCCTTTATAGCGGGGGCAGGCATGGAAGGCGCCGCCGCAGGCACAGGGCTTGGCGAAGGAGTTTCCAGAGGCAGGGAGGGAGAAGGAGAAAAAGCTTCTGCCGCGCGGGCGTTCTGCGCTGTCAGGGAAAAGATCAGCCAAAGCAGTCCCCCCAGCAGCAGGGCATTCAGGGTACAGATACCCAGCAGCATCAGCCGGCGCTTCCGCCGCCTGGCTGCCTGCCGCTTCCGCCGCCGCTCCCGCTGCTGGGGAGTCAGTTTTCTTTTGGGTCGATTTTCTCCCTTTTCCATACCTTATTCGCAGGCCAGCCGCCGGATGGCTTCGGCCATGATCAGGGTGTTCAGCCGCAGATCTTCCAGGGCAATGTGCTCGTCGGGCATGTGGCACATATCCTCCTGCCCGGGCAATACGGGGCCAAAGGCCACTGCGTTTTTAAAGAGCTTGGCATAGGTGCCGCCGCCCATGCTTACAAGGCCGTGATCCCTGTCTCCGGTAACGTCCTGATATACCGCCAGCAGGGTAGAAACCAGCTCGCTGTCCTTGGGGATAAAGTGCCCCAGGGTGTTGCTGTCTTCCAGACAGGTCAGCCCCAAAGCTCCCAGCTTAGTATCCAGAATGGAACGGATGGATTCATAGCTGTGGGAGAAGGGGTACCGGCAATCAAAAGTAATGGTCAGGCCGTTTTCGTCCAGTTTCAGCATGGTGGGCATAAAGGTGATCCGGCCGGATTCATCCTCCTTGTCCAGACCCAGAGTTTCGCCGTGATCGTCAAAGGCCAGCAGATCGGAAAGACCGCTCAATACTTTTTTATCTTCGGCGGGGATATCCTGCTCCTTCAGGGCGAACAACAGGCCCTGAAGTGCGTTTTTGGCCAGTTCCGGCATGGAGGCGTGCCCCATCTTCCCGGTGATATGGATCCGGTTCCCCTCAAAGCGGGCGGTATAGCCCAGGGGCAGAGCCACGGCTTTGGCGGCGCAGGGCAGCAGCGCTTCCGCCTCCCCGGGGATCACGTTGGCTACCGTGCCCACGGAAAGGGGCAGCTTTCCGGCACACTTCCGGCCATAGGTGGCGTGGAGAATGCCCATTTCGGAATTTACCACCGGGTATACGGCATCCGGAGTAAAGGCCATGGCGGGTTCCCCCTCCACTTCCTTATAGCGGGCCATACCCGTGCAGCCGCATTCCTCGTCCAGCCCCAGCAGCAGCCGTACCCGGCGCTTTGTGGGGTATCCGGCTTCCTTTACGGCGGCCATGGCATACAGAGCGGCTATGGCCGGTCCCTTGTCATCAATGGTGCCCCGGCCGAAGAGCTTTCCGTCATGGATCTCCGCACCGTAAGGGGGGAAGCTCCAGCCTGTGCCTTCGGGCACCACATCCAGATGCCCCATGATGGCCAGCACCTCTTCGCCCTGACCGTATTCGATCACACCGCAGCGGTGCTCTACGTCCCAGACATTTTCAAAGCCCAGATCCCGGGCTATCTGCTTCATTTGCACAAGAGCCTGCTCCACATTCCGGCCGTAGGGCATATTTTCTTCCGGTTCCCCGCGGGAAACGGAGGGGATGCGGATAAGAGACTGCAGATCCTGCACTTCTTTTTCAAAGGAAGCGTCAATAATGGCTTTCATATGTTCCTCCTATGGAATAGCTGCCTTCAGTATACCCCATCCGGCGGCGCAAGGCAACGGAAAAGGGAACTGTTTTTTCGCCGGAAGCATAGTATGTTCAGACAAAAGTTGCGATTCTCCCGCATTTTGTTTACGGGCTGTTTACAACCGGCGCCGTCTGAAAAAGTACAATATATAAAAGGGGAGGCCGGGTAGCTGCCGGCCGGAAAAGGGATCTGTCTGTCTGCTTATGGAACGGTACACACCGAAAAATAAAAAAATATCCGTTTCCAGGGTACTGGGCTGGATACTCAGCAGTGTGATTCTGCTGGGGGTCATGGCCGGGGGCCTGTACTTTAACGATGCGATCCACACCAGTCTGCTGGAGGGGCTTTCCCTGCCGGACGAGGCACGCAGCCGCACCGTGGTGCAGGTGAGTCCCACGCCTCCGGTTTTGAGCCAGGCGGCCGCTGCGCCGGCGGATACCGCCGTTCCGCCGGGGGATCCGGTGCCTACGTCTACGCCGGAGCCTACCGCTGCCCCCAGCCCTACCCCGGCAATACACCCCATGGAGGGGGGCGTGCTCAAAGAGGGTATGTCCGCCCCTGTGGCCGTGGATATCCAGATCCGCCTGATGGTGCTGGAGTATATGGATTTTGACCAGCCGGGAGAGGAATACGGAACCGGAGCCGCCCAGGCCATGGCTTCTTTCCAGAGGCGCAACGGTCTGCCCGCCACCGGCGAGTGCGATCAGGCCACATATGAGAAACTCTATGCGCAGGACGCCCGTCCCTTTGCGCTGGAAAAGGGAGATACGGGGGACGAGGTGCAGACCCTGCAGGAACGGCTGGAGGAACTGGGGTACCTGGACGCCGCCCCCAACGGGGTCTATGATGATGCCACCGCCCAGGCCGTGGCCCGCTTCTGCAAAAAGAACGGACTGACGGTTTCACAGGATATGGACGCTGATGCCTATGAGGTGCTCCTGGGTGACAGCCCCGTGCAGAATTCCTATCAGCGGGGAGAGGTCTCCGAGCAGATCCGCACCTTCCAGCAGCGGCTGCTGGAGCTGGGGTATCTGACCTACCGGGTGGACGGCAAATACGGGGATCTGACCGTGCAGGCCGTGAAGCGTTTTCAGGATAGCTGCGGGCTGGTGGCCGACGGGTGCCTGACTACCACCACCGTCCAAAAACTCATGGAGGAAGAGGCTCCCGCCTTCCGGTTTGCAAAGGGCATGTCCGGGGCGGATGTAAAGCAGATACAAAAGCTTTTGTGCAAGCTGGGGTATCTTTCTTCCAAAGAGATATCCGGTAAATATGATGCAAAGACCATTGCCGCCGTAAAGAATTTTCAGCAGCGTAACGGTCTGAGCGCAGATGGTGCGGCAGGAGCCAAAACACTGGCAGCATTGCTTTCCGGTAAGGCCAGGGAGGCTAAAGCTACGGCCAAAGTTACGGAAAAGCCCGCCAATACCCCAAAGCCTACCGCTGCGGCGAAGCCCACGGCCAAAGCTACGGCCAAGGCCACGGCAAAACCCGCCAATACGCCCAAGCCCACCAAAACACCCAAGGCTACCAAGGTCCCGGAGGATCCTGGTCCGACCCCGGAAGGGGAGGATGTGCAAACGCCTGAACCCGGCGGGCAGCCGGAGACTACGCCCAAAACGGAGCAGACCCCTGCCCCCGAAGAAACGCCGCAGCCGGAGGAGGAGTACGGCGAGGGCCTGGAGGCCTTTATCTCTGCGGCTAAAAGTAAGTTGGGCAGCAAGTATGTCCGGGGCGCCAAGGGACCGGATAAGTTTGACTGTTCCGGCTTTGTCTACTGGTGTCTGAAGCAGGCCGGAGTGAAGGTGGGCTACATGACCTCCGTTCGCTGGCGCACCTGTGATAAATTTGAGCGGGTCATGGATATGAAGGATCTCAAGCGGGGAGATGTGCTGGTATTTTCCGGCAAAAGCGCTTCTTCCGGTCATGTAGGCATCTATCTGGGCGGAGGCAAGATGATCGACGCCGGTTCCTCCGCCGGGAAGGTGGTCATCCGGGACAGCATCCATACCGATTACTGGGAAGGGCACTTCCTTATGGGCTACCATATCTGGGACTGACGGAAAGAGCCTGCTTTGCGGCGGTGCCTCCCCGGTATACGGGGGCCGCTGCATCACGAGCCGGATTCGTATACGGAAGAGGGGGCGCACGTTCCGGCGGCTTTGCCGCCGGAACTCTGCGGGGCGGATGCCCCGCAGGCGTGCCGACAGGCACGCAGTGCGCCCCCGTATGTCGCTTCCCGGCAAACTTCGTATCACCGGGTACCAGCCCCCGAACCGTTTTATGCCCGGCCGTCCTTACAAAACAGGAGCACAGCGGCAGTCTCCGCAGCGGAAGCGGGGCATTGTTCACACTTTATCCATTGCCCCCGATGGGCAATGATGCTACAATTTTTTTAATGGATAATCAGCATGGGCAGGTACTGCCCGGGGAAGGGGAGCCCGATGCGGTTTTTCGGTTCGGCAGATTTGGGTTTGGATCTGGGCACAGCCAATGTGCTGGCCTATGTGCGGGGAAAAGGCATTGTATTGCGGGAGCCTTCCGTAGTGGCGGTGGAGCGGGGCAGCGGCAAGCTGGTGGCCATCGGCAACGAGGCCAAAGAAATGCTGGGCCGGGCCCCGGAGAACCTGATCGTGCTGCGGCCGCTGCAGGATGGGGTCATCGCCAGCTTTGACGCCACGGAACGGATGCTCTCGCAGTATTTCAATCAGGTGGTGGGCAACCGTATCTTTTTCAAGCCCCGGGTGGTCATCGCTGTGCCCAGCCGGGCTACAGAGGTAGAAAAGCGGGCCGTTATCGAAACCAGCGAAGGGGCCGGCGCCCGGTATACATATCTTATCGAAGAGCCTATGGCCGCCGCCATTGGGGCAGGTATAGATATATTTTCCGGCAAAGGCAGCATGGTGCTGGATATGGGGGCAGGTACCAGCGATATGGTGGTCACCTCCTTTGGTAAGCTGGTCCACTCCGATTCCCTGCGGGTGGGGGGCGATAAGTTTGACGAGGCTATCGTCCGTTACTTCAAGCGGCAGCACGGCATTGTCATCGGCCTGAAGGCTGCGGAAGAGCTGAAGATCCGCTATGGCTCCGCCTATCCTCGCACCAAGGAGGACGAGCTGCTCATGGATGTAAAGGGCCGCTCTCTGGGGGGCGGGCTGCCTCTGGCTTTGCAGCTGGGGAGCAACGAGCTTACCTATGCTCTCAGCGAGCCTTTGCGCTCTATTGTGGAACAGCTCAAGGATGCACTGGAACAGACTCCACCCGAATTGTGCGGAGATATTACCGAAAACGGCATCTGCCTTACGGGCGGCAGCGCCCAGCTGTATGGGCTGGACAAGTTTATCTCCGAGCAGACCGGCGTGCCATGCTTTGTGGCGGAAGATCCGGTGGCCTGTGTGGCCATCGGCGCCGGGAAGGTGCTGGAGGATATGCGCCTGTATGAAGAGGTGATCTATGATTACCGCCGGGGAGATTATTATCAAGAGTAGGAGTTTATGAAAGCAAAACGGATCGTATTGTGCGTGATCGGCGGCGTGCTGGTGCTGGATACCTGCATTGCCGCCTTTTTATCCAACTATAACCTGGGGGTTATCCTGCCGGGATGTCTGGGGCTGCCGCTGCTGCTGCTGGGCATTTTTCTGCCCCATACCCAAAAGGGGACAGGACGGTGGATCCGCCGGTGTCTTACGGGGTGTTATATTCTGGGTACGGCTCTGCTGCTCTTTTTGGGAGGGCTGATGATCCGGGGCGCCACGGAAGGTCAGGGAAAGGAAGCCGATGGACTTATCGTTCTGGGGGCTGCCCTCCACGGAGAAAAGGTCACCTGGGTGCTTTCCAATCGGCTGGATACGGCCGCAGCATACCTGAAGGCCCACCCCGGCACGCTTTGTGTGGTCAGCGGGGGACAGGGGGCAGGAGAAAGCTGTACCGAAGCTTCCGCCATGAAAAAATATCTGGTAGAAAAACAGGGTATTGATCCGGAACGGATCCTTACGGAGGAAAAGGCTTCCAGCACCAAGGAAAACTTCCTTTTCAGCAAAACCATTCTGGAAGAGCGCCTGGGCCGGGAGGGAACGCTGGCCTTTGTGACTACAGACTTTCATGTGTTTCGGGCAGGCCGTACAGCGGCGGGCTGCGGCATAGAAGCCTTTGGCGTAGCGGCTCCGGATGTATGGTATCTGCGGCCCAACAACTTCCTCAGGGAATGCGTAGGCATCTGCTACTACTTTGTAAAGGGTTGGATCTGAAAAAACGGCGATTTTGCAAAGGCCCCTGCATCCACTAGTCGCTCCACTTATCCACATGGAGTTATCCACATTATCCACAGCCTTATCCACCATTCCAGTGGAATAAGGCTTTTTTGTTGCAATTTTGTGTGGAAAAGGGACAAGTTATCTTCTTTGGCCCTGAAATTTTTTATGGCTGCCTGCAAGTTTCCTTGTCGGATCATGCAGATGGGGCAGGCGCACAAAAGGCAGCAGATCCAGCTCTCCGGGGAAAAAAGCTCCCCTGTTGGCGGGGATGGGGGGGCTGCGGCTCGGGGCGGAGTTGTATACGGGACCCGGGGGCGCACGTTCCGGCGGCTTTGCCGCCGGAACTCTGCGGGGCTTCGCCCCCGCAGGCGTGCCGTCAGGCACGCAGTGCGCCCCCGCCCTTCGCTTCCCAACAGCCCCCGCTTACCCGGCTTCCCCGCCCCGGATCCCCTCGTGCCCGGTTACTCCGCAGAAAAGAAAAAAACGTGGGGAACGGTTGACAAACCGACATAACCGTGTTAGTATGATTAATACAGTTAGACGAAACCAAAATACAAATGAGGGAGACGCCATGTTTGATATCGATCGTTTTTCCCCTACGCCGGTATATGTGCAGGTGGTGGAACAGGTGACCCGCCTGATCGCCGGTGGGGTCATGGAGCCGGGAGAGCCTCTGCCTTCGGTGCGGGCCCTGTCTGCCCAGTTGAACGTAAACCCCAATACCCTGCAAAGGGCCTATATGGAGCTGGACAGCCGGGGGCTGACCCGGGCTGTGCCCGGCAGCGGGCGGTTCATCGCTCCGGATGCCCGGGAACGGCTCCTGCCCGCCAACAAAAAGGAGCTGGAGGAGTTTTCACGGCTGAGCCGCACCCTGCTGGACAGCGGTGTACCTTATGAGACCCTGATCTCCCTGCTCAGGGAACAGAAAGAAAGGAGCAGTTTATGATTCGAGGAGAGCATATCACCAAGCGCTTTGGGGCGGCCTGCGCCTTGGAGAATGTGACCTGCGCCATTCCCGAAGGGAAGATATACGGTCTGGTAGGGGCCAACGGAGCAGGTAAAAGCACTCTGCTGCGGCTGTTTGCCGGGATCTATCGGCCGGATGCCGGGCAGATTACGCTGGACGGCCTGCCCCTGCCGGAAAATCCTTCCGCCCGGGCCCGGGTAGTGCTGGTGCCGGATGAGCTGTATTTTCTGCCCCAGGGCAACCTGCGGCGTATGGCGGCCCTGTATGAAAGCGCGTATGACCGCTTTGACGGCAAAGCCTTTGAGACCCTGTGCGGCCGGTTCCAGCTGCCCATGGCGGCGCCCATACGCACCTTTTCCAAGGGAATGAAGCGCCAGAGCGCCATACTGCTGGCGCTGTGCGCCCGGCCGGACTACCTGCTTATGGACGAAACCTTTGACGGACTGGATCCCATGGTGCGCAATGAGGTCCGCAGCCTTTTATATGAGCAGATCTGCCAGCGGAACATGACGGCGGTGCTTTCCAGCCATTCTCTCCGGGAACTGGAGGATACCTGCGATCAGCTGAGCCTTTTGTATAAGGGGGGCCTTGTGTTTGAAAGCGAGGTGAATGCCCTGAAGACCAAACTGTTCAAGATCCAGGCGGCCTTTGGGGAAGCCTTTGGACGGGAGAAGCTGGAAGGACTGAATATACTCAGCTACAGCCAGCAGGGCAGGGTATGCAGCGCCATCGTCCGGGGGGAGAGAGAACAGGCCCGGCAGCTGCTGCTGGAGCGGGGGGCTCTGTTGGCCGAAATACTGCCCCTGCGGCTGGAAGAGGTCTTCCTGTATGAAATGGAGGCTCTGGGCTATTCCTTTAAGAGTTTTGAAAAGGAGGCAGAAAATGCGTAAGCTGTTTCGTGAAAATTTCCGCCGCCTTGCTCCGGCAGGGCTGCTGCTGACGCTGCTTTTCGGCGCCCTGTCGGTGATCCTCAGCATAAACCGGCAGCCGGATGTGATCAATATTGAGGAGATCAGTTTTATTCTGTATGCGTTCCCCTATATAGGGGGCGTAGTGCTGAGCTTGACGGGCTTTTCCTTCCTCCATTCACGGGCGGCCAGCGATCTGTATCTGGGCCTGCCCTATCGGCGGCGCACCCTGTATACGGGAGTGGTGCTGGGGATACTGGCCTGGGGCGGGCTGATCCTGGGTCTGTCTTTGGGTCTGACGTGGCTGTGCCTTTCTTTAAGGGGATGCCTGTTTTTGCGGATCCACCTGCTGGTGCTGTTTGTTTACTGGTTCATTGCCTTTGTGCTGGTGGCGGGGGCCTTTATACTGGGTCAGTGCTTTTCCGGTACCCGGTTCTTTGGCTTTTCCTGGGGAATGCTGGTGCTGTGCCTGCCCCGGTATATTCTGGGGCTGCTGGCTTTCTATATAGCCCAGACGGTGGGCAGCGTAGCAGGGGACTTTACGAGCATATGGCTGCAGCCCCGGTGGAATCTGGCCACGGGACCCCTGATGAGCTTTTTTGAAGGCCGTAATTCTTTCGATTTTTATGAGGTGCGGTTCTATATATACAGCCTGCTGCTGGGGGCGGCCACGCTGGCTTTGGGAGCCTGTGCTTTTCAAAAGCGGCGGGCAGAGCTTTCCGGCTCCGCCGCCGTCACACCGGCAAAGCAGCACCTTTGCAGTGCGCTGGTGGCTTTTGTGCCCGCCTTTGCCGGGCTGATCCTCCTGCAGCTGGCAAGGGACGATGCCAGCGTTATAGCCATATTTCTGGTCATCGGGCTGCTGACCTATGTGGGATATGAGCTGGTGGCTTCCCGGAGCATCAAAAAGTCTTTGACTTCCCTGTACTGGTACGGCTTCTCCCTGCTGGCGGGCGTTTTGTTCCTGCTTATGGGCGTTCTGGGCGGCGTCCTGTATGAAAAGATGATCCCCACAAAACCGGAGCAGATCGCCAGTGTGCAGTTTATCCAATATGACACTGAATTCGCCGACCAGCAATACCGGCTGAGCCGGGTAAAGCTGCAGGAGGAGCGGATCCGTTCGCTGGTCTGTCAGGCGCTGCAAACAAAAGGCGGTTTTAGTGTGAATTCCTTTGGCTATGCCGGAGGTATCTATGACTATGAGGGGAAACGCTGGATAAAGCTGCTGGTCACGCTGCAAAACGGTATGACTCTTTCCCTGCGCTGCCCCATGGATGAGGAGCTGCAGGCAGCCGTTCTGCAGAACGAGCAGGTACAAAAAGTCCTTTCCGTATCCGCCATGCCCCGGGGAAAGGCAGTGCTGGCCGAAAAAATCTGTATGGATAGTATGCGTGGTGTGTGCAGAAAAGGCGGCGAGCTTTACGAAATGTATCTTCGGGAGATGGAAAATGCTCCGGGACCGGGAGCGGAAGCGAAAGTAGACAGAATGAGTGTCTGGCTGCGGGAGGGGCTGCGGCTTTTTGAGGATAAGATAAATATCTACCGTACACAGACCCCTGAAACAGCCCGGGTGCTGATAGCCCTGAGCCGGGAGGAAAACGGCTTGTCTCAGGCGGCCTGGAGAACCTTATGGGGAGAGGATTATTATATCCGGGATATCGGTGAAGGAGACGAGACGAGTATATGGGTATTCTCTCACTACCAGACTTTTGCACGGATAGCGGCGCTGCTGCATGAGATGCCTCTGGCAGAGGGGACGGAAAAGCACCTGCTGCAGGTATACTCCTCCAGCCTGATGCAGCAAGATGAGAAAAGCGTGGTGCTTGGGAGCTATAATGTATTTCTGGCTCCCGATGAGACCCAGTATCAAACCTTCCTGACCCTGATGGAAAAGCTGGATCAGGAGAGGGAGAAAGCGTCTTTTGCGGATTTCTGATCGTTGGCCGGCCGGTATGCAAACGCCTCCCGTTTGAGGGAGGCGTTTTTGTGTGGGATAAACCCATGAGAAAGAAGGCAAAACGGGGTCGGTTCCCGAGGAAAATGCTTTCCCGCAGCCGGGCTCCGTATAGCCGCGGCTTACTTCTTCCAGACGACTATCACTATATCGTTCAGGTATCCGGCCATGTGGTAATCCGCCTGAGGCATGGCTTCCAGCAGGGAGGAGATCTCCTTCTCCGTCAGGCCCTGTACCAGCAGGTTGGCCTGTTCCCCGGCTTCCAGTGCGGCCAGCACCTTTTCGGTAAAGGCGGCGCCGTCCCGCACCACGGCGTCATGGGCCGGATAATACCACAGGGAGTAGTCTTGGGCGGGAGCATAGGCGCTTTCCTCCCATCGGTGGGTCTTTTTCAGCTCGTCCGCAGGGATAAACAGATAGACCTTTGAACTGGTGCCGTCGTTGCCCGCAAAGGCATCGTCAAAGGTGCAGTCCACATAGTACCAGTTTTCTCCCACCCGTACCTGATTCCAGTTATGGGGCACACCGGAACCGGTACCCGTGACCTGAGTGCATTCCATGCCCAGCATGGTGGTGAGCATGTAAAAGGCGTCGGCATAGCCCTGACAGATGGAATTGTGGTCTATCATGGCCCCATAGGCCGTGATGCCCCAGTCAAAGGTATAGCTGCTGTTCAGAGCCTTGAACAGGTCCATATCATACTGCACGGTTCCGGCCAGATAGTCATGGATGGCGATGCACTGTTCCTCCTGGCTCATGTCCTCCCGGATGTTTTCCTTTAACCAGCGGTCCGCTTCCTCATACAGGGCCAGCTCCTTTTCGGAAAGGCGGGAGGTATCCTTGTGGGTATAGGCCCAGGCTACGTTGTCTCCCGGGTAATAGGTCACGGTCAGGATATAGTGCTTGCCCAGATCCCCGGGCTGCATCTTGGGATTGATCCAGCAAATGTGGTACTTCTCGCAGAACTCCTGGGCAGACAGGCCCAGCCCTATGCTCCTGTCGCAGGTAAAAACAATGTTCCGGCATTTTTTGGCCAGGCAGTCCTCTATAAAGGCGAACATCCCTTCTTCGGTTTTAAAGGCAGGCTGTTTGGAAAAATCTACGGAGGAAAGGCTCAGCTTGCTGCCGTAAAGATCGATGTCCGTCATATCTTCCATGGAGTAGTTTTCCGGCTCCGGAGCCGGGGAAGCTTCCTGGGTCGGGGAAGCCTCGGCCGTGGGCGCTGCCGTGACCCGGGCCATGGGGGCCGGCTCCTCCTGCACGGGAGCCGTACAGCCGCTCAGCAGCAGGCCTGCCAGAAGCAGGCACAAAAGAGAGAGGCTTTTTTTCATCCGGAAACTCCTTTCTTACTCTTCCTGACCGGCAACGGCCAATGCGCTTATAAGCAGAGCCGGGGCCTGGATATAGCCTTCGTTCCCGCGCATCCATATGAGTTCGCTGCCCAGTGCCTCTACATTCTGCAGAAGCTCGGAAAAGCTTCCGGCAATGGTGATCTGGCTGACCCCACGCACGGGCTTTCCGTCTTCCACCGCATATCCCGCAGATATCAGGGAAAAGTTTCCCGTGGCGGCATTGGCGCCTGCAAATACGCCGTTGACTTCCGTAATATACAGGCCTCTGCCCAACCGGGCCAGAAGGACGCCGGTAGTATCCGCTCCCGCTTCCAGCACCATATTGGTAAAGCCCGTGGCGGCTTCGCTGCCGAATTCCTGTATAAAGCCGTTTCCCGTAGAGGGGCAGCCTGCCTGTGCGGCGCTTTCCCGATTATAAAGATAGCTTTGCAGCCGTCCTCCGGCAATAAGGGTCTTTTCCCGGGTCGGGGAGCGTTCATCGTCAAAGCGGCGGCGGCAAAGTCCCTTTTCCATAAGAGGCAGCTCCCGGAGCACTACGCTTTCGGCGGCGATCCGTTCCCCCAGCTTTCCTTCCAGGGCGCTGGTGTGGCTCTGCACCTGCCGGGCGGCAAAGGCCGGGGCAAAGGCATTCAGCAGCTCACATACCACCCGGGCCGAAAGCAGCACCCGGTGCCGCCCCGTGGTATAGGAACCGGCGTTCAGCATGGCGGCGGCATCCAGAGCGGCCTGCCGGGCCAGCGTGCGCATATCCGGCAGCGCACCGGGCAGAAAGGGCACAGTACACCGCCCCATTTGGACGGTGTTCCCTTCCATGGCTTCCAGCGACATATAAAACCCGGCGGCGGCGGTGCTGTCCTTCAGGCAGCGGCCCTCGCCGTTCAAAAGCAGCAGCTTCTTTCGTTCTTCCCAATAGGAGCAGCCCTGCACCTCTTTTACGGCGCTGTGGGCGGCATAGGCGGCCTTTTCCGCCTCCAGAAGCTTTTCTGCCAGCGTATCGGCGGGAAGAATTGCGGGTTCCCCGGGCTGGGTTTCTTCCGGAAGCTCCGGAAAGGCATAGGGGGCAAAGGGCCTTTTCCGGGCCAATGCGCTTTCCTTCAGCAGCCGCACATGCTCCGGGAAAAGGCTTTCGGAAAGATCTTCCACAAACAGACTGCCGTAAAACCCTTCCGTTTCCGCTTCTATAAATACCCGCTGCAGCCGGGAGGTCTCCAGACTTTCCAGCGCGCCGTGATACACATGCAGGCTTCGCTGCTGCCTTTCCTCGGCATAAAATTCCAGCCGGTTCAGCCCCCGGGAGCGGGCGTATGCCGTAAAGGTTTTAACGAAATTTTCCATTATTCCAACCCTCCTACCAGTATCTGCTTTACCCGCAGAGTGGGCTGACCGGCGTTGATATACAGGGCGCCGCTGTTGTTATAGCAGTAGCCCTGGCCCAGCAGCAGGTTGTTCCCCACCATATCCACGTTTTTGAGCACCTCTGCACCGTTGCCGATAAGGGTAGCCCCGTAAACGGGCCGGGTGATGCGCCCGTTTTCAATGAGCCAGGCATCCAGCACGTTGAAGTTGAAATCTCCCGTGGCCGGGTTTACGGAACCGCCGTTGATATTGCCCACATACAGCCCCTTTTCCGTAGCGGAAATGATCTGCTCCCGGGTGCTTTCTCCGGGGGCGATAAAGGTGTTGGTCATGCGGGATTCGGGGCAGAAGCGGTAGTTCTGCCGGCGGCAGGAGCCCGTAGGCGCCATGCCCATGCGGCGGCCTTCCAGCCGGTCGATCATATAGCTTCTAAGCACGCCCCTGTGGATCAGCACGTTCCGCCGGGTGGGTATGCCCTCATCGTCCATGTGCAGGGAACCCCATTCTCCGGGCAGGGAGCCATCGTCTATCAGGGTCACCAGCGGGGAAGCCACCTGCTCCCCCAGCTTTCCGGAAAATTCGGAATGTCCCTTGGCTACGGAGCTGGCCTCCAGACTGTGGCCGCAGGCTTCATGGAACATAAGCCCTCCAAAGCCGTGATCCACCACCACGGGCATCAGGCCGCTGGGACATTTTTCTCCCCGGGCGGCGCTGAGCGCCTGTTCGGCGGCCCGGCGGGCGCAGGCGGGCAGATCCAGCTTTTCATAAAATTCCAGTCCGCCCATGGCTCCGGGGCCGTAATAGCCGTTCTGCAGGTTGCCTTCGTGGCAGGCGTAGGCACTGATGAGCATGCGGGTCTTGGGCTGGTGATCCTCCCCCATAAAGCCGAGACTGTTGGCTACCAGAATATGCCTGTCCTCGTCCAGATAGCGGACGCTTACCTGGGTGATCTCCGGGTCGCAGGCCTGACCGGCTTCCGTCACCTGGCGGCACAGGTCCAGCTTTCGGGCGAATCCGGCGCTGTCCAGGGGGATCCTTACGGGTTCCTCATAAGCGGCAGTAGCTTTCAGGGGCTGGGGCTGAGTCTTTTTCTCCCCGCACAGAGCGGTCAGCTCCCGGGTCAGGGCCAGAAGGGTTTGCTCCCGCAGGTCGTTGGTGTAGGCATAGTAGCACCGCAGCCCGGAAAACAGCCGGATGCCCACGCCGTTTTCCCGACCCTGGGCGCTGCCGGATATCCCGTCCTTCTGCAGGGTAAAACTGCACCGGCGGGTATCCTCCCAAAAAATCTCGCCGTAATCACTCCCGCCGGAGCAGGCAGCGTCCAGCACCCGTTCCAGAGTGCTCTGGGACAACTGGGCCATGTTACACCTCGCCTTCCCTGCCGCACAGGTGGCAGGCTACAAAATGATCCGGCGCAGCTTCCTGCAGAGGCGGCATCTCCCGGCGGCATATATCCCGGGCCAGAGGACAGCGGGCGGCAAACCGGCAGCCCGGCGGCGGATCGATGGGGCTGGGCACCTCCCCCTGAAGGCGCTGGGGCTTTTGCCTGCGGTCAAAGTCTACCTTGGGCACCGCGGCCATCAGGGCTTTGGTATAGGGGTGCAGGGGCGCGGTAAAAAGGGTTTTGCTGGGAGCCAGCTCCACCATGCTCCCCAGATACATAACGCCTACCCGGTCAGAGATATGCCTGACCATGGAAAGATCGTGGGAGATGAATAGATAGGTCAGCCCCCGCTCCCGCTGCAGACGGATGAGCAGGTTGATGATCTGAGCCTGAATGGAAACATCCAGCGCGGAGATAGGCTCATCGCATACGATAAATTCCGGATCCACCGCCAAAGCCCGGGCAATGCCTACCCGCTGCCGCTGCCCGCCGGAAAGCTCATGGGCAAAGCGGCTGGTGAACTGCTCCGTCAGTCCCACGGATAAAAGCAGCTCCTTTATCCGCCGCTCTTTCTCCTGATGGGAAAGGTGCAGATGCACATCCATACCCTCGGCAATGATCTCTCCAATGGTCATCCGGGGATCCAGCGAGGAATAGGGATCCTGAAATACGATCTGGGCCCGGTGCTTAAAGTCCAGCAGTTCCCTGCCCTTCAGGCCGGCAATGTCCCTGCCGTCAAAGAAGATCTGCCCGGCCGTGGGGGCGTACAGCCGCAGGAGCGTGCGGCCGCAGGTGGTCTTGCCGCAGCCGGATTCCCCCACCAGACCCAGAGTCTCTCCCCGGCGGATGGCAATGTTCACCCCGTCTACGGCCTTCAGCTGCCGCTTCCGGTCTACGGGGAAGTATTTGCAAAGGTTTCTGGCCTCGATGAGATATTCGCTCATAGCTGTTTCCTCCGGTCATAAAAGGATTCCACCTGGGGGGCGTCCGGGTGTCTCAGCCAGCAGCATACGCTGTGGCCCTCTTCCACGGGGGTCTCCGGGGGCATCTGCTCCTTGCAGATCTCCATGCAGTATTCGCAGCGGGGGGCAAAGGGGCAGTGGTGCAAAGGTAGCACCAGATCCGGCGGCGTGCCCTGCAGGGCATACAGCTCCTGCTTGTTTTCCCTTGCCAGGGAGGGCACGGAGGAAAGCAGCGCCCAGGTATAGGGGTGCTTGGCGTTTTCGAAGATGTCTTTGGTAAGACCACGTTCCACGATCTGCCCGGCATACATGACCTGCACCCGGTCGGCAAAGCTGGCAATAACACCCAGATCATGGGATACCAGAATGATGGCCGTTCTGGTCTTTTCCTTCAGCTCCTGCAAAAGATCCAGGATCTGGGCCTGAATGGTCACATCCAGGGCGGTGGTAGGTTCGTCGGCAATGAGAATGGTGGGGTCGCAGGCCAGAGCCATGGCGATCATCACCCGCTGGCGCATACCGCCGGAAAGCTGGTGGGGGTAGGAATCGATGTTTTTCTCCGGATCCGGGATGCGCACCATCTCCAGCATCCGAAGGGCTTCCTTCCTTGCCTCCTGCTTATTAAGGCCCCGGTGGAGCCGCAGCCCCTCCATGATCTGTTTGCCCACGGTCATGGTGGGGTTCAGACTGGTCATTGGATCCTGAAAGATCATGCTGATCTCGTTGCCCCGCAGGCTCTGGAGCCGCTTTTTATCCATGTCCAGCACGTTTTCCCCGTTAAAGAGGATGGTGCTGTCCTTTTTGATCTCCGAAAAGGGCGGTTTCCACAGGCGCATGATGGCCTTGGCCGTGGCGGTCTTGCCGCAGCCGGATTCCCCTACAAAGGCCAGGGTCTCGCCCTTGTCCACGTGGAAGGACACCCCCCGAACGGCCTTGACCTCCCCCGCATAGGTGTGGAAGGAGACCTGCAGATTTTCTACATCCAATACTCTGTTTTCATTTTCCATAACTGGCCTCACTTTCTGCCCTTGGGGTCCATGGCGTCCCTGAGACCATCCCCGATCAGGGTGAAGCAAAGCATGGTCAGGGCGATCATAAGCACCGGGAACAGCAGCAGATAGGGGTAAAAGGTGAACTGAGACTGAGCCGCAGAGGCCAGAGCGCCCCAGCTGGTGCCCGGGGGCTGAATGCCCAGCCCCAGATAGCTGAGGAAGGCTTCGGAGAAGATATACCCGGGAATATCAAAGGTGATGGATACGATGATGACCCCCATGGTATTGGGGATAAAATGCCGTGTGACCACCTTCCAGGGGCTTACCCCCAGGGCCTGAGCCGCCAGAGTGTATTCTTCGCTTTTGATCTGGAGCATCTGGGCCCGGACGAAGCGGGCCGTGCCGCACCAGCCGGTAATGGTCATGGCCAGCAGCAGGGTGGTGATGTTGGAATTCTGCAATATGACGGACATTAGGATCACTACGATCAGATAGGGCACGGAGATGAGCACCTCCACGATGCGCATCATGATATTGTCTACCGCCCCGCCGAAGTAAGCGGCGATGCCCCCATAGATACAGCCGATGGTGGTGCTGATCAGTGCCGCCGCCAGGCCGATGACCATGGAGACCCGGCCCCCGATCCATACCCGGGTGAACACGTCCCGCCCCAGCTTATCCGTGCCGAACCAATGGGTTTTGCTGGGGGAGACCAGCCGGGCGCTCTTGTCCATGGTCTCATATTCATAGGGGGAGAGGATGGGCGCGAAAATGCACATGAGCACCAGCACGCCCAGCAGGATCAGAGCGCCTACGGCTACTTTGTTTTCTTTAAAGCGCCGCCAGCAGTCCTTCCAGTAGCCGACATGAGGGCGGGCGATGGAATCGGCCTCCGCCTCCCGATTCTGCACAAAGGCAAATTTTTCTTTGGGTATCTGTTCCATGGTCCCCTCCTATCTTTTGCCCGTAATGCGGATACGGGGATCTATGAGCATATATACGAAATCCAGCACTACCTGCATGATGATGAACAGCGCCGCATAAAAAACGGTGGTGCCCAGCACCATGGTATAGTCGTGACTGTTGATGGAGTTGATGTAATAAAACCCGATGCCGGGGATGGCAAACATGCGCTCCGTTACAAAGGCGCCGGTGAACACCCCCACCACACTGCCGGCAAAAATGGTCACGCAGGGCATGAGGGAGTTGCGCAGCACGTGGCGGGTGATGACCTGCCTTTCGGAAAGGCCCTTGGCCCGGGCGGTGAGCACATAGTCCTGATCCATGGTCTCCAGCATGCTGGCCTTTACATAGCGGGCATAGGTGGCAATGGTGCCGAAGGAAAGGACGATCACCGGCATGACCAGGTGCTTGGGTTCTCCCCAGCCGGAGGAGGGCAGCCAGCCCAGATTCACGCTCAGCAGCAGCTGCAGCAGGGAGATGAGCACGAATACGGGCACGGTAGTGCCCAGTATGGCAATGAACATGACCAGATAATCGGGCCATTTATTTTTGTTTAGGGCAGCCATAATGCCCATGAGCACGCCGATCACCGTGCCGATAAGCAGGGCGATGCCCCCCACCAGGCCGGAGATGGGGGAGGTGGAGGCAATGGTGCCGCTGACGGAGCGGCCGGCGTACAGCAAACTTTCACCCAGATCCAGCCGGAGCAGGTTTTTCATATAGGTCAGGTACTGCTCAAACAGGGGCCTGTCCAGCCCATAGCGGGCATAAAAGGCCTGGCGGGTCTGCTCGGGCAGGGCCCGGGCCATGGTGGCCAGGGGATCGCCCGGAATGGCGCGCATGAGAAAGAAGGTGATCGTCACCACCACAAACAGGGTGAGGAACATATATCCCACGCGCTTGAGGATGTATTTGCCCATAAAAAGGCTCCTTTCTTTGGGGACGCTGGGGTAAAAAGCGGGGGGCAGGCCCGGGGAAATCCACGGCCCGCCCCCCACAGGAGGAATTAGTTTTTATTGGGGACGTTCGCCGGTAGACAGGCCCTTGTAACCGGTGATGCTGAAGGCCAGCTCGCCGTAGCCCTTTACATAGCTGCGGTAGAAGCTGTTGTTGGTAAAGGTCAGCACGGGGCAAACGGCACAGTCCTGACGCAGAAGGATATCCTCGGCCTTCTTATACATTTCCAGACGCTTGGTTTCGTCCTGCTCGGAAAGAGCGGCCTCTACCAGCTGGTCAAACTCGGCGTTGGCCCAGCCGGTCTGGATGGAGTCGTTGGCGGAGTTGAACAGGCTGAGCATATCGTAGGGATCGTTGTAGTAAGCGCCCCAGGCCATGTAGCCAATCTGGAAGTTGCCCTTCTGCACGTTGTCATAGAAGATATCCCAGTTGTTGAAGCTGATCTCCATGTTCACGCCCAGAGTGGCTTTGTAAGACTGCTGCAGATATTCGCCGAAGGTGCGGAACCACTCATCGGTACCGGCCAGAGAGAAGGCGACTTTCAGGGTGGCGGGGTCATTGCCCAGGCCCAGTTCTTCCATGCCCTTGAGCAGGTAATCCTTGGCGGTGAGGCCTTCCTTGGTCATCTCGTCGGTCATTTCCTGAATGGTCTGACCGGCATATTCGCGGAAGTTGGTTTCGCCTACGGAGATGGCGGGGCAGATCCAGCCGTAAGTGGGCACGTTGGCGCCGCCGAAGCACATGTCGTTGAGCTCTTCCCGATCCATGGCCAGGGTGAAGGCCTTGCGGATATTGGCGTTGGAGAAGATGGCATCCTTGGTGTTATAGAAGCTGTAAGCCAGGGTGGCGCTGGGAGTGATCTGGTACACCACATCGCTGTAGCTCATGAACTTGTCGATCCACTCGGCTTCGCTGGTGCTGCAGTAATCCAGCTCATAGCTTTCAAAGCCGTTGTAGATGGTGGTGGAGTCGGAAAGGATGGAAAGGTTTACAGTTTCCAGAGATACGTTTTCGGCGTTCCAGTAGTAGGGGTTCTTCTTGAGGACGATCTTGCTGTTGTGCACCCAGCTCTCCATCATGTAGGGGCCGTTGCCCATGGTGTATTCGGCCTCGGTGCCATACTTTTCACCGTACTTTTCCATCATGTCCTGCCGCTGGGGATAATAAATGGTGCCGGAGCACATCTCCAGGAAGGAAGCCATGGGATAAGCCAGCGTGATCTCCAGGGTCTTGTCGTCCAGAGCCTTTACGCCCAGTTCTTCAATGGAGGCGCCGTCCTTGATCTCCTTATAGCCCTTGACGGGGGTGAGGAAGAATTCGTTGGGGCAGCCGGTGGCGGGATCGGCGGAACGCCGCAGGGAGTATACATAATCCTGTGCGGTGACTTCCTGACCGTCGGCCCACTTGTTGTTCCCCAGGTGGAAGGTCCACACGGTGCCGTCAGCGCTGAGTTCCCAGGTCTGGGCATCGCCGGGAGCCATGTGGTATTCTCCGTCCTTCTCTTCCAGACGAACCAGACCCTCCATCACGTTGTTGATGACGGTGCCGGAATAAGTATCGGCATTCAGGGAGATGTCCATGGAAGTGGGGTCAGCCACCATGTAAGTGTTGTAATACTGGGCAACCGTTTGAGCGGCGGGATCCTTTGCCTCGTCGCCGGCGGGTTTCTGCTCGTCCTGGGTGGTCCCGGCGGCCTGCTTCTGGTCGTCTTTGGGGAGCTCGCCCTGCTGATTGTTGCTGCAGGCGGTCACGGCAAAAAGCATGGCCAAGGCCAAGAGAATACTCAGTGCCTTCTTCATCAGTGTGTTTCCTCCTTGTTTATTCACCGGATTTTTCCGGCTATTTACAGGCAAAGTATAGCATATGCTTTAGTTTTCAGTCAATAACCACTCCATAATATATATAACTTTGCTAAAAAATAAGGGTTTTATGGTGAAAAATAGAGATACAGGCGATGTATAAATAAAAATCGGGCCCCGCAATGCAAGGCCCGTATCATTTATTTTACAGATTTATGGCGGATCCGCCTTATTCCGCGTCGGAGCTTTCCAGCAGCTGGTGAAAAGCGGTCTTTTCTTCCAGACCGCTGCAGCGGGAAACCCCCAGCCGGATATTTACGGCAGAACAGAGCAGGTTGACCAGCATCATGGGGGCGCCCATGGTGTTCAAAAACATCCGGGTCTGGGTGGGGGCATACAGCACCAGATCGCTGAAGGGGCATACGGGGGAACGATCCGTATCCGTCATGGAAAGAACCTTCAGTCCTTTGCCGTAGGCGTATTCCAACAGCTTGGTGGTCACCCGGAAATAGTCCGGGAAGGAGACGCCGAAAACCAGCGTCCCGGGTGTCAGCAGGGGCAGAGCCCGGTGAATGCTTTCATCCAGCTCCGTATTTACGCAAATCACACCCCGGCCCACTACGGAGAGCATGGTGGCCAGGCCGTCGCAGGCGATCAGGGAGACGCCACGCCCGCAGAGCACGATCCTTTCCGCTTCCAGGATCATATCGGCCGCCAGAAGCATATCTCCCGGGCGAAGCTGGCGGAAGAATACCTCCGTGAGCTTTTTTTCTTCCAGACAGATATCCTGAAGCAGCGCTTCGGTATTGTTCAACTCATAGCCGGGGATGCGGGGGGTATTGTATTCCACATCCAGATGGCGGGTGTATTCCAGCTGACGGGCGGCGTATTTGCGAAATTCATATTTCAAATCGCTGAAGCTGGAAAAGCCCAGCAGCACACAGGTTTTCAGTACGGTCATTTCCGTGACACCGGAATCCCGGGCTACCTCTTTCAGCGTGACATAGGACATGCGCTCCACATCCTCCAGCATATAGTTGGCCACGTCCCGCTGCTTCCGGGTCAGATAGGGGTACTTCTCTTTTATCTTGTCTACGATCCCCATGTATGCTCCTTGCTGCATTTATTTGCTTTTTGATTATAGCATTTACTATAAAGTTTGGCAAGAAGTGTGTAAGGGAACTGTTTCCCGGCGTTTTTCATATAAAGGCCGGCGGGGGGGGGGAGAGCTTTGTTTTCCGATTTATAGATAGTGAGAGCAGGGATCTGGCAACGTATCCGAACCGCCGCAAAAAAGCCCGCCGGAGAGCCGACGGGCCGTTTTCTGAGGATCAGGAAGGGCGTATGGTAACGGTGGGGTAGGGGATGGAAAGCCCCTTTTCCTCCAGCAGGGCCTTGCTTCTGGCCTGTATGTCATAATACAGGGTCCAGTAGTCGCTGTTTTTTACCCATACCTGCAACACAAAGTCCATGGAGGAATCCCGGTAGGTCTTAAAGGCTGCAAAAGGCCTGGGATCCTTCAAAGCCAGGGGGCTTGCTTCTGCCAGCTCCAGCAGGGCGGAAACGGCCTTGTCCACCGGGGTGTCATAGGCCAGGGAGAAGGTGAGCACCAGCCGCCGCTTTTCCTTCAAAGAAAGGTTTTTGAGCACGGAATTGCTCAGCGTGGCGTTGGGGATGACCACGGTGCTGTTGTCAAAGGTGGTCAGGGTGGTATAGAAGACGGACATGGCCTCTACCGTGCCTTCCGTATCCCCGCTGACGATATAATCCCCCACCCGGAAGGGGTGGAACAGCAGCAGCATGATGCCCCCGGCAAAGTTGCTCAGGCTCCCCTGCAAAGCCAGACCGATGGCCAGCCCGCAGCTGCCCAGCAGCGTTACGATGGAAGCCATGGGCACGCCCATGATGTTCACGGCGATGATAATGACCACCGCCTTGAGGGCTATGGACAGAAAGCTGTGGAGGAAGCTTTGGGCTTCCGGATCCATCTTTACCAGATGCTGCTTTTTCAGCCGCCCGGAAAGGATGCTGCAAAGCTTCAGCCCTACGCCCAGCACCAGCAGCCCCAGAACCAGATTTTTTCCGGTCTGCAGGGCAAAGAGCTTGACGCTATCCCACAGGCTGTCCATCAGTTGGCCACCACGTTGACCACGTTCTTTACCACGATGACCTTGCGCACGGTTTTCCCGGTGATAAAGGGCGCCAGTTCAGGGGCGCTGAGAGCGGTCTTTTCCACCTCTTCTTTGGAAGCGGCGGCGGGCATCTTGATCCGGCAGCGGATCTTGCCGTTGACCTGCACCCCATACTCCGCTTCATCGGCCACCAGAGCGTTTTCGTCATAGACGGGCCAGGGCGCGTGATGCAGGGGCTGCTCATAGCCCAGGATCTCATTGAGCTCCTCACAGATATGGGGGGCTACGGGATCCAGCAGCAGCAGCAGGGTGTGGAACTCTTCCCGGGTGATGCTGCCCTTGGCATAAAAATCGTTGACCAGGGCCATCATGGCGGCAATGGCGGTGTTGAACTTCATCCGCTCAAAGTCCTCGGTGACCTTCTTGATGCAGGCGTGCACCTTGGGCCGCATATCGGCGGTCTCGCCCTGGCCCTGAAGCATATCCTGCAGGCGCCATACCCGATCCAGGAACTTCCGGCAGCCTCTGGCGCCGGCGGTGCTCCAGGGAATGGGCTGGTCAAAGGCGCCCATGAACATTTCATAGGTGCGGAAGGCATCGGCCCCTACTTCCTTAACGATATCGTCCGGGTTCACCACGTTCCCCCGGGACTTGCTCATCTTTTCGCCGTTCTCTCCCAGCACCATGCCGTGGCTGGTGCGCTTTTTATAAGGCTCCCGGTAAGGCACTACGCCGCAGTCATAGAGGAACTGGTTCCAGAAGCGGGAGTAGAGAAGATGCAGGGTGGTGTGCTCCATGCCGCCGTTGTACCAGTCTACGGGCATCCAGTATTTCAGGGCCTCCGGGGAAGCCAGGCACCGGTCGTTGTGCGGATCGCAGTAGCGGAGGAAGTACCAGCTGGAACCGGCCCAGTTGGGCATGGTGTCCGTTTCACGGGTGGCGGGACCGCCGCAATGGGGGCAGGTGGTCCGGATCCAGTCCGTAGCCCGGATCAGAGCGGAAGAGCCGTCATCGCCGGGGGTAAAGTCTGCGATCTCGGGCAGCAGCAGGGGCAGCTGTTCCGTGGGGAGGGGTACCCAGCCGCACTTATCGCAATGGACCAGGGGGATAGGCTCGCCCCAGTACCGCTGGCGGGTAAATACCCAGTCCCGAAGCTTATAGTTCACCCGGCGCTTGCCGATCCCTTTTTCTTCCAGGAATTTGATCATGGCGGGGATGGCCTCGCTGACCTCCATGCCGTTGAGGAAGCCGGAGTTCACCAGCTTGCCCTTGTGACAGTCGGTAAAGGCTGCTTCCTGCACGTTGCCGCCGGCCACCACTTCGATGATGGGCAGATCAAACTTTTTGGCAAACTCCCAGTCCCGCTCATCGTGGCCGGGCACGGCCATGATGGCGCCTGTGCCGTAGCTCATGAGCACATAGTCGGAGACGAACACGGGGATATGCACGCCGTTAACGGGGTTGACGGCTTCAATACCCTCCAGCCGCACGCCGGTCTTGTCTTTGTTCAGCTCGCTCCGCTCAAAATCGCTCTTCCGGGCGGCGGCTTGCCGGTAGGCGGCTACTGCGGCATAGTTGGCAATGGCGTCTTTATGCTTTTCGATAAGGGGGTGCTCCGGGGAAATGACCATATAGGTCACGCCGAACATGGTATCCGGCCGGGTGGTGAAGATCTCTACGGAATCCTCCACGCCGCTCAGGCGGAAGGTGGCCTGGGCTCCCTCGCTGCGGCCGATCCAGTTGCGCTGCTGGGTCTTGACCCGGTCGATGAAGTCCACGTCGTTGAGTCCGTCGATAAGGGAATCGGCATATGCGGTGATCTTGAGCATCCACTGGGAGCGGATCTTCTGGATAACGGGGGCCCCGCAGCGCTCACAGCAGCCGTCCACCACCTCTTCGTTGGCCAGGCCCACCTTGCAGCTGGTACAGAAATTGATGGGGATCTCAGCCTTATAGGCCAGCCCCTTTTCAAAGAACTTCAAAAAGATCCACTGGGTCCACTTGTAATAGGCCGGATCGGTGGTATCCACCTCCCGGTCATAATCAAAGGAGAAACCCAGCCGCTGGAGCTGCCCGCGGAAACGGGCAATGTTCTGCTTGGTAACGATGGCAGGATGGATGCCCGTTTTGATGGCGTAATTTTCGGTGGGCAGGCCAAAAGCGTCCCAGCCGATGGGGAACAGAACGTTGTAGCCCTCCATGCGCCGCTTACGGGCGATGATATCCATGGCGGTGTAAGGCCGGGGATGGCCCACGTGCAGCCCCTGTCCGGAAGGGTAGGGGAACTCCAGCAGCCCGTAAAACTTGGGCTTGGAGTGGTCTTCACCGGTGTGGAAGGCCTTCTGCTCGTTCCACTTCTGCTGCCATTTCGGCTCTATGATCTGCGGATCGTAAGTCTGTGCCATAATCTCTCCTCTTTCGTGTATATGTTGTGAAAAGCAAGCTCTTTCGCTATTCTTACAATCTTATACAATAGCCTGTTTCGGCCTGTTTGTCAACGTTTTCGCCGGGAAGGATATGCCGGATCCCGCTGCCGCAGCATAAAGCTTCCCGATAAAATCGCCAAACCCGCCGGCGGCAGGAAAGACGTATCCATCCCCGGCACGCATATACACCAAAGAAGAAGGGCGGTGATCCCCGCAGCCCCTGCAGGGGGCGCTTATTCCGTGCGGATGCGCACCGTCAGAGTCAGCGTGCCGCCGTCACGCTGCTCTTCCAGAGAGGTTTCCATGCCCGCCTCCCGCAGCTGCTCCAAAGATGCTTTCAGCCCGTTGAGAAACAGCCGGGTATCCTTGCTCAGCCGCAGGATCCGCAGGGGCCGGGGCTGTTCCTCCTGCAGCCGGGCGGCGATGTATGCCTCCGTTTCCCGCACGGTCAGGTTCCGCTTCTGTATCTGCTCCAGGCAGGCAAGGCGCTGCTCCTCCTCCGGCAGGGCCAGCAGGCACCGGGCGTGGCGTTCGCTGAGCCCTGCCTCCAGGCATTTTTCCCGCAGGGCGGGGGAGAGCTTCAGCAGCCGTAGCTTGTTGGAAAGGAATGACTGGCTTTTGCCCAGGCGGCGGCTGAGGGTTTCCTGACTCAAACCCTGGCTGATCAGCAGGGCCTGATAACTTTGGGCTTCCTCCACATAGTTCAGATCCGCCCGCTGGATGTTTTCGATCAGGGCCATAAGGGCGCTTTTTTCTTCTCCTACGTTTTCTATGACGCAGGGGATCTCCTTCATTCCCAGCAGACGGCAGGCGCGCAGCCGTCTTTCCCCGCTGATAAGCTCATAGCCTCCCGCCGCCTGGCGGACGGTCAGGGGTTGGATGAGACCCACCTGGGCGATGCTGATCATCAGCTCCTTGAGCTTTTCTTCATCAAAGGTGCGCCGGGGCTGGTTGGGATTGGGCACGATCTGCTCTGCGGGGATGAGCAGCAGGCTCCGGGTCATATCCCGCTTGGGGGGCACGCTCCAAAGCCCCTGCTGAAAGGAATAGTTCTGCATATATCCGCTCCCTTTTTACAAAATGAAGAGGGCTGCTTTTCAGGGAGAAGGGTGATTCGGGGCCCTTTTCCCGGAAAAATGTCCCCGTGCCCATACCATAGCTTCTTTTGGCCGGAGGGAAAAGGGTTTCCCCAAAGGTCGATGAAATATACCTGTAAAATCCATGAATTTGCCCCGTTGCATTTTGTGTCGGCTGTGCTATAATGGGAATGAAATTTTACAGGAGGTAGCGAACATGGCTTTTAAGATCACCGATGATTGCATCGCTTGCGGCGCCTGTGCCGGCGAGTGCCCCGTGGGTGCCATCAGCGAGGGCGATGGCAAGTACGAGATCGATGCAGACGCTTGCATCGAGTGCGGTAACTGCGCCAACGTGTGCCCCGTGGGTGCGCCTGTTGCGGAGTAAGCGCAAAGCTTGAAAAACCGAAAAAGCGGCGGAGCATTCCGCCGTTTTTTTGTGCGCCGAAAACAGTATGCATCGTAAAGGTACCAAAGACAAAAAGCCTTTTTGCCTTGGAAGGAGAGCGGGGTGTACCGGATGCTGCCTGAGATAAATAAAGCGCCTTATCAACCGGAAAGGCAGACGGGGCGCTGCTGTATACTCAGGGTCTTTGAAGGCGGAATACGATATGAGGCATATCTACGCCCCGGTAGTGTTTGGTAAAGGCGGTCACGGGTGTCATGCCAAGAGCCCGGGCCACGTTTTGAGAAGGAAGGTTGCTGTCCCGGATAATGGCATATACCTCCCGGGCGCCCAGTTCTTCAAAGGCATAGGCCAGGCAGCGGGTGGCGGCCTCCCGGCAATAGCCCCGGTGCCAGTAGGCTTTTTCAAAGAGATAGCCAACCTCCAGCACCCGGCTGCCGGGGATATCCTGCATGATCAGGCCGCACTGACCGATCATCCGGCCGGTCTCCTTCAGACAAACGGCATAAAGGGCCACGCCCTCCTGTTTGTACCGGGTCAGCATTTTATCCAGCCAGGCCTGCACTTCCTCCCGGGAAAAGGGGCCTTCGTAGGCATACATGACCTCCGGATCCTGCAAAATCCGGCAGAGGCTGTCAAAGTCTTCCGGTTCCAGCTTACGCAGTATCAGCCGGGGGTGGCAAGCTGCCAGAAGGGGCTGGGGCGTTCCATACAGGGATCCTCCTTTTGTATCGTCGTTCTCAAAGAAACTTGTCCGGATCAGTTCCGGATATTTTTTGCGCCCGGCACCGCCAGGGGGATGGTTACGGCAAAGGTGCTGCCCTTTCCGGGGATGCTTTCCACGGTGATCCGCCCGCCGTGGGCCCGCACAATGGCCTGGGCAATGGTCAGCCCCACGCCGGTGCCCCCGGTCTTACGATGACGGGAAGGGTCTGCCCGGTAGAAGCGCTCAAACAGATAGGGCAGGTCCTTTTTGTCTATGCCGATGCCGCTGTCGGTAATGCTGATACGGGCCGAATCCTCCTCCCGGGCCAGCGTCCAGCGGATGGAGCCTCCTTCGGGCGTATACTTTACGGCGTTGGACATAAGGTTTTGCAGCACCTGGCTGATCCGGTCCCGGTCGGCTTCCGCCGTCAAGGGACCGCCCTCCAGGCGGCAGTCAATATGCTTTTCCTGCAGGGCTCCTGCAAACAGCTCCCGGATATCCTCCAGCAGTGCTTTGAACTCCACCGGCTCCCGGTGGAGCACCAGCTGCTCGCTTTCCATCTGCTGCAGGCGGCTCAGGTCCCCCAGCAGCCCGGCGATCCGGCTCAGTTCCTGACAACAGGCATTGAGACGTTCTTTGGTAGGCTCCCATATTCCCTCCGCCATAAGCTCCAGATGGGTGGAAACGTTGGCGATGGGGGTGCGCATTTCATGGGCCACATCGGTGACCAGCCGCCGGCGGAGCATCTCCTGATCACCCAGCGTACCGGCCAGGTCATTGACGGCGGCGGTGAGCTCCGCCAGTTCCCGGGAGGAGGCTTTGCCCTGGACCCGGGTCTCGTAATTCCCGGCGGCGATCTCCCGGGTGGTTTCCGTGACCCGGATGATGGGGTTGGTGATATGCCGGGCCAGCAGATAGCCGGCTGTGCCTGCCGCCAATACGGCGATCAAAGCCATGGAGACCAGCATCTTATTCAGCGCATCCAGAAAGCGGAAGTCCCCTTCCGACATGGAGTAGGGACCGTAATACCCAACAGAAGCCGTTCCCACCTTAACGCCATCGCTCATAAGATTGTAATGGGCTTCCATATAGCCCCCTTCTTCCTGGGAGTGGACCTTCTGCATCCGCTCGGCCATGGCCTCCATGAGCTTCCGGCACTGCGTCATATCGTGATTCTGAGCATCCCATACGGTCTGTCCGTTCAGATCGTATACCTTGACGATGTACCCCTGACTCAGGGCCGCCATGCCGTAACCGTGAATGAACTCCACGTTCCAGCTGGAGGTAAGGGGGCTGTACTGCTGGGAAAGGCCCAGAGCAATGGTATCGGCGTATTCCTCCTGCTGCTGCTGCAAGTGCGCCTCATACTGCCGGCCGATGCAGCGGTTTGTGCGCATGAAGATAAAGGCCACCGTCAGCAATACGATGCATATAAAGCCCAGGGTCAGCTGGGTGCGCAGCTTCCACTTCATGCTTTTCCTCCCAGCCGGTAGCCCACGCCCCGAACGGTGAACAGATAGCGGGGATCCCTTGGATCGTCTCCCAGCTTTTTGCGCAGATTTTTGATATGCGTATCTACGGAACGGTCAAAACCGTCATACTCGCTGTCAAAGGCCAGATCCAGCAGCTCGTCCCGGGTAAAGGTTTTGCAGGGATGAGCGGCCAGGGCATACAGGATCCGCCATTCAATAGGCGTAAGCTCCAGCAGTGTGCCCTTGAGAAAGGCCTGATGGGCGGTTCCGTCCAGGCGAAGATCCTCATAGATATATATGTCTTTGTCTTTGGGTGCATCTTCCCTGGGGGAGGTACGCCTGCGGATGGCCTCCACACGGGCCAGCAGCTGCTTCATGCTGAAGGGCTTGGTCACATAATCGTCTGCTCCCAGGTCAAACCCTTCTATGACGGCACTGTCCTGGGTCTTGGCCGTCAGCATGAGAATGGGCACCTGTGAACGGGCCCGCAGCCAGCGGCAGACCTCTTCTCCGCTTACTCCGGGAAGCATAAGATCCAGCAGGATAAAATCCACCTGCTCTTCGTCAAACAGCTTCAAAGCCGTTTCCCCGTCTTCCGCCGTAAGGACTCGGTAGCCTTTTGCTTCAAAAAAAGCGGCCACCGCCGTGCGGATCATTTCTTCATCCTCCACTATCATAAGGGTATAGGGGTGTTCCATGGATGTGTTCCTCTCTGTATGCAGCATGTGGTTCGGTTTATGCGGATGCATCCGGATTTTGGTGGACACATCTGCCGGGATCGTATGTTTTCAGTTTGATTGTACCCATATTTCCCGGAATTGTAAACAGAAAAATACTCTCCCCCGGTATATGCAGGAAGAAAGAAGGACAGGAATGAAAAAGCAGATAACGGCAAGCGACGATCCGCAAATATATGTCCGTAAAGACGGATAAGCGGTACTTCCGCACGGCCTGTTTTTTGGAAGGGAGAGAGCCGTGGTTTCCTGCCGATATAGCGGCAAAACGATCAAAGTAATTTGTTTACGCGCTTTTTTGCTAAAATGGACGGAGGAAAAGGGGAAGCAGGCCCGCTGCTTTCGGGATTTGGAGATGTATACGGGGGCGGGGGCGCACGGCGTGCCCTTCGGGCCCGCCTGCGGGGCGGCCGCCCCGCAGAGTTCCGGCTGCGCCGGAACGTGCGCCCCCGCGCTCCCGCTCCCCGGCTTCTTTCGTAAAACCGGGGGCTGGTTTCCGCGCAGGCCGCTTTGATCCGGCGGAGAGAAAGGCATCAAAACCGGAAACGTCTGCTGTGAAAAAACTGTTGATTTTATGGCGGAGCCGGCATATAATGCTTTTGTTAAATTAAACACGCATGGAAAATCGACCCGCCGGGGTTCTTTTATTGTGTAGTAGGCCTGTGTTACACAACACAGGTCTCTTTTTATGCTCGAGGAGGATCAACTGCTATGTATGAGGGCAAGCCGCGCACATTGTTTGCAAAATATGCCATCCCACAAATGATAGGTCTGCTGTTCAATTCCGTCTATGTCATTGTGGACGGTATCTTCATCGGCAACCGCTTGGGGCGTGATGCTATGGCTGCCGCCGCTGTATCGGTGCCTTTTGTGGAGATACTGATTGCGCTTTCTATGGCGGTAGCATCCGGTGCTGGCGTTATGATCTCTGGGCAGCTTGGGCGTGGAGAAAAGGAAAAGGCGCTGCAAACCTTTCACGCAGCCATGCTCTGTGCCGCAGGTTTCGGCGGCCTCATCATCGTTCTTGGGAATGTGTTCATTCACCCGCTTGCGGAGCTTTTAGGCTCGACGCCGCAGATCCATAAGGAGGCTGTCCGTTATCTGTGGTACATCGTGACCTTTTCGACGTTTCTGCTGTTCAGTTTTTCTGTTAGGTGGTCTTGCCCGAAATGACGGACGCTCGAAACTGGCCATGGTTGCGCTGGCAGTTGGCTCTGTTTCCAACATCATTCTGGACTATGTGTTCATGTATCCCCTGAACATGGGTATTGCGGGTGCGGCGCTGGCAACGGCAGTCGGACCGGTTTTCAGCGTGCTGATCCTGCTCCCGCACTTTCTGCTGAAAAAAGGAAAGCTCCATTTTGCAAAAACGCATATCCGTTTTGATCCTATCAAACACATTCTAATACTGGGTTTTCCTGCATTTATCATGGAGTTCACCATTGGCATTGTGACATTCGTTTACAACTTTGCCATTGTAAAGCACGGCTACGGGGAGATCGGCCTTGCGGCTTATCTGATCATCGGCTATCTGATGTTGATTATTCTCACACTCTTCTTGGGAATGGCGGAGGGCTTGCAGCCGGTATTCAGTTATTTTGCAGGTGTCGGTGAGGAAAATCGCAGCCGGGAAATGCGCCGGTTTGCTGTAAAAGTATTTCTGGGCATCGGTATCCTGTGCTATTTGCTGATCGTTCTGTTCTCCCGCGGGTTCTATTCAATTTTCAGCCCCCACGATCCGGAGCTCATCGCCTTTGCAGCCGGCAAAAGTATCCCTTACTTCTGCGGCTTTTTCCTGGCCGGATACAACATTCTGATGATCTCCTACTGGCAGTCCATGCAGAAAACAAAAAGTGCGTTGACCGTTTCTCTGTCCCGCAGTATTGTGTGGCCTGCGATTCTGACCTCGCTTCTCCCGTTGGATTTCGGAAATGAAGTGATCTGGCTGTGCCATTCTCTGAGCGAGGGGATCACCGCCTGCACGGCCTTTATTCTGCTTAAGAGACGGGGATAACTTCTGGATGTAGCGGGCCCGTTCGGGCTTTGCTGTCCTGCGAAAAGGGATTGGCGGGTGTTTTTCGGGCATTACCCGAAAAAACAGCCGCAGCGGAAGGATCCGTCGCGGCTGTTATTCTTATGGGACCCTGAAGCAGGGCTTTCGTTTTGTTTTTTACAGGAGCTTGCGGGTCTGGCTGTATACGTTGCCGCTGCCCACGGTGATGACCAGATCCCCGGGACGGGCGTTCTCCTCCAGCCAATCCCGTATGTTCTCGAAATTCTCCAGATACAGAGCGTTGTGCGTGGAACGGTTGATGGCCTCCACCATGTCCCGGGCGTGCACCAGGCCGGTATCCACCTCTCTGCCGGGATAGATATCCGGCACCAGCACCTTATCCGCCGGGGCAAAACAGGTCACGTCCTGGCAGAAAAGCGTCCTGGCCCGGGTATAGCTGTTGCACTGGAATACGCAGTACAGGGCCTTATGGGGCACCCGGGAGGCAGCCTCCAGAGTGGCGGCGATCTCGTGAGGATGGTGGCCGTAATCGTGGTACACGGCTACACCGTTCTTTTCGCCCATATACTCAAAGCGGCGCTTGGTATTGGTAAACCGGCCCAGCGCAGCAGCAATGGCTTCCGGAGCGGCGCCAAAGGCGCGGGCTACGGAGTAAGCTCCCAGGGCGTTGATCACATTGTGGGTGCCGGGCACCTGCAGCCGGATAGAAACAATATTTTTTCCATGCTCCACCAGATCAAAGGCGGGGCAGCCCTTTTCGTCATAGGTCAGGTTCGCCGCATGACGGTCTCCCGTATGCAGGCCGTAGGTTTCCAGCGTATGCCCTTGAAGACGGGGCAGGATCTCCTGTACTTTTGGATCATCCGTGCAGAGAATAAGCTTCCCGGTGGGGGGTACCAGCTGACAGAAGCGCACAAAGGTATCTTTGATCTCTTCTATATCCCGGTAGCAGTCCAGATGGTCGTTATCAATGTTGTTGATCAGAGCTACGGTGGGGGCCAGCGTTAAAAAGCTCTTAACATATTCGCAGGCTTCGGTGATAAGGATATCGCTGCGGCCTACCTTTACACCCCCGTGGAGCATATCTACAAAGCCGCCCACATGAACGGTGGCGTCCAGCCCGGCCTCTTCGGATATATAAGCCAGCATGGAGGTGATGGTGGTCTTTCCGTGGCAGCCGGCAATGGCGGCCACCTGTGGGAACCGGGCGGAAAGCTGGCCCAGGGCCACGCTGCGCTCCATTTCCGGGATGCCATGCTCCCGTGCATAGACCCGCTCGGGGTTATCGGGCTTGATGGCGGCGGAATAGATGACCAGCTCCGCTCCCTGGGTCTGCTGGCCCTTCTGCCCGATATATATGGGGACGCCCAGCTCCTCCAGCTTTCGTGTGAACTGGGATTCCTCCCGGTCGGAGCCGGTAATCTCATGTCCCTGCTCCAGCAGGATCTCGGCAATGCCGCTCATGCTGCATCCGCCTATGCCGATAAGGTGGATCCGTTTTACATCATCCAGGGTAACTGCCACTGTGTTTCGCCTCCGCTAAAATTCTTGGGATAGTATGATAGTATATGCACTCAGCCTTCCATATGCGGCTTTTCGACGGGTTTCGCCCCCTCAAAACGCTTGAGATAGCACCGGCGGCGCTTGTGCTGCCGGGCATTGAACAGCCGCCACATGGACTGCACGTTGGCGTTGTCCTCCAGCTGGGGGCCCGTTTCGGCATACTTCACGCCGTTTTGAATGCCCTTGCGCAGCAGATTTTCCAACACCACCAGATTCAGCCCTGCGCCCTTGAGCTCCGGCTTTACGGCGATAAGGAACATGTCAATGGAATCGTTTTTCCCGTACAGCGCCTTCAAAAGCCTGGCCCAGCCAAAGGGAAGCATCCTGCCCCGGCTCTTCTGATTGGCTTTGGAAATGGACTGACTGCCTACCCCAAAGGCCAGCAGCTCATCCTTGTCGTTATACACAAAGGCGGAGGTGCGGTTGGAGATCAGGGGCTTGAATTCGGAAACGTATTTGTCTATCTGACGGGGAGTCAGCGGCACCATGCCGAAAAGCACCTGATAGGCCTCGTTATACAGCACGAACACGTCCCGGATGTATTTGGGCAGGTTCTTCTTATCGGAAAGATCCGCCACATGGAGGTTATGCTTCTTTTTGGCTGCCTCCACGATCATCTCCATCCGCCTGGGCACCTCCGTGGGCACGGTGATCCGGTATTCCACCCAGTCGATCTCTTTTTCAAAGCCCAGCCGGTCCATGTGCTCCGGGTAATAGGGGTAATTATAATAGGTGAAAAACTGGGAAAGGTATTCAAACCCCTCTACCAGCATCCCTTCCCGGTCCATGTCGGAAAAGCCTTGGGGCCCGTGGATGCCCTCGCACCCCAGCTCCCGGGCATAGTCCTCCAGGGCATGGTACAGGGCGTCGGTGACTTCTGCATCGTCAACAAAGTCAAAGTTGGCAAAGCGAAGGTAGTTGTGCCCGTCCTTTTCGTTGGCGCGGGTGTTCAGTATCCCTGTGACCCGGCCCGACAGCTTCCCGTCCTTATAGGCAAGAAAGCTTCTGGCCTTGCAGTATTCAAAGGCGGGGTTCTTATCCTCCAGCAGGTCGTTGATCTGGCTGGAGACCATGTCGGGCACATAACAGGGATGGTTTTTATAGAGCGATAAAGGAAACAGGACAAATTTTTTTATGTCCCGCCGGCCGCTGACGGTTTTGACCTCTACCATGGGGCTCCGCCTCAGTTATCCCACTTGAGGGGTTTGCCGCCGATAAGATGCAGGTGCAGATGGGGCACGCTTTGCCCGGCATCAGGGCCTACGTTGGTGATGAGCCGGTAACCGGTCTTGTCCACCCCCAGCTCCCGGGCGATCTGCCGGGCTGCAGCCAGCATCTGGCAAAGGAGCCCGTCGTCCTCGGGTCCCGCCGCCTGCAGGCTGTCGATGTGCTTCTTTGGAATGATGAGCACATGGACGGGCCCCTGGGGGGCTATGTCCTTAAACGCATAGACCTGCTCATCCTCATAAACCTTGGCGGAAGGGATCTCTCCCGCCGCAATGGCGCAAAACAGACAATTCATTGTAGTACTTCTCCTATCGCTGTTTTATTCTCCCGTCCGACGATACGGACGCTGGCAAGTTCCCCTGACGCAGCGCCGCAGCGCACCCGGACGTAGTTTCCGGTATAGCCTTCTCCGTTTTCTTCCATAAGCACCTGATGCACGGTGCCTTTCAGTCCGTCAATAAAGGCAGCCTCCATGGTATCTCCCAGAGCAATGAGCTCCCGGGCACGGGCTTCCTTTTCCCGGCGGGTCAGCTGGCCGGGCATACTGTCCGCCTTGGTGCCGGGGCGGCGGGAATAGGGAAACACATGGATCCGGGCAAAGGCCATTTCCTTTACAAACTCCATGGTCTGGCAGTGCTCCTGCTCCGTTTCCCCGGGGAACCCGGCTATGATATCCGTGGTCAGGGAACAGTCCGGCATGGCGGCGCGGAGCATGGCCGCTTCCCGCCTGTATTGTTCCGCCGTATAGGGCCGGTTCATGCGGGCCAGCACCGTATCCGAGCCGCTTTGCAGGGCCAGATGGAACTGCCTGCACAGACTTTTGCTTTCTGCGGCGGCCTGGCAGAATCTTTCGTCTATCAGATTGGGATCCAGAGAGCCCAGCCGCAGCCGCGGCAGGCCGCATTCGTCTGCCAGCCGGATAAGGCTGACCAGATCCGTGCCCTCTTTCAGATCTTTCCCGTAAGCGGAAAGCTGTATCCCCGCCAGGACGACTTCTTTATAACCGCCCTTTGCCAGCGCCAGGAATTCCCTCCGGCAGCTTTCCAGCGAACGGCTTTTCAGTGCGCCCCGGGCAAAGGGAATGGCGCAGTAGGTGCAAAACTGCACACAGCCGTCCTGTACCTTCAGAGTGGCCCGGGTGCGGCTGTCCGCTACGGCGGAGAGGGCCTCAAATTCCCGCCGCTGGAAGGGGGAAAGGGGCTCCGGTTCCATGCTCTGCCCCAGTACGGCATTTTCCGCGATCTCTACGATCTTCTGCCGCTGGGCGGTGCCCAGTACGGCGGCCACTCCGGGCAGGGTCTCCACCTTGTCCCGGGCTACTTCACTGTAGCAGCCTACGGCGATCACCGGGGCCAAAGGAGACAGGGCATGGGCCCGGGCGATCATCTGCCGGGATTTTTTATCCGCCGTCATGGTCACGGTGCAGGTGTTGACAATGTATACATCCGCCGGGCTTTCAAAGGGCACCACCTCATGCCCCGCCTTGAGAAAAAGTTCCTCCATGGCGGCGGTCTCATAGTGGTTCACCTTGCAGCCCAGGGTAAAAAAGGCAGCCTTCATGTTTATCCCTCCAGGGCAAAAAGCAACTGGGCCAGCATGGCCATGCCGGCCGTTTCCGTCCGCAGGATCCGGGGGCCCAGCGTTACGGGCAGGGCGCCCTTTTCTTCCAGATGTTGCACCTCCCGGGGCTCAAACCCGCCTTCCGGGCCGATGAGCAGGGCGATGCGGGGGCCGGGGGCCGGGGTCAGGGCCTGCTTCAGGGTGCGGATGTGCTCCCCTTCATAGGCCAGCAGCACCAGATCAAAAACAGAAAAATCCAGCGTCTCCAGCTCAACAGGGCTTTCCACCCGGGGCAGGATCCCCCGGCCGCTCTGTTTGGCGGCGGCTTCGGCTACCTTTTCGTAGCGCTGGCGTTTTTTTTCAAAATCCTTTCCGGGCAGAGCCACGCACCGGCGGCTCACCACGGGCACAAGGGCATATAAGCCCAGCTCCGTACACTTTTGCAGGATCAGCTCCATTTTGCCCGTTTTGGGCAGGCATTGGAACAGGGTCACCTGGTGGGCGGGCTCGCTGCGGCAGGGCTCCCATGCTTCAGGGGCAAGCAGGGCCTGTCTGCCCGTCAATGCGGTAATGCGGGCCTCACATTCCCGGCCGTTTCCGTCGCAAAGGGTAACGGCATCCCCTTTCTGCAGCCGCAGCACGGAAGCCAGATGCTTATATTCCTCTCCCTCGATGACAGGCGTCAGAGGATCTGCAACAAAAAAACGGCTCATTGGGGATTCTCACAGAGGATGGCGAACCAGCAGTCGGAGGAAAGGACCTCTTTTACCGCAAAGCCCGCCTGCTTCAGTCCGGCTTCCACCTCGGCCTCCCGGTCATCGATAATGCCGGATACGATAAACGCGCCCCCGGGTGCCACTACCTCCCTGGCAAAAGGACACAAGGCGAGGATTACGTCCGCAACGATATTGGCTGCTACCACCGGGTACTGCCCCCGAATGTCTGTCTGCAATGCTTTGTCGCTGATGAGATTGCCGATACGGATCTCATAATCCTGCTCGCCCAGACCGTTCATGGTGGCATTTTCCCGGGCAATGGTTTCCGCAATGGGGTCGATATCCACGGCTACGGCTTTTTTGGCCCCCAGCAGCAGCGAAGCGATGGAAAGTATCCCGCTGCCGCAGCCCATATCCAGCATGGTATCCCCGGGCCTGACGGTTTTCTCCAGCAGCTCCAGGCACATGCGGGTGGTATGGTGAGCTCCGGTGCCAAAGGCCATGCCGGGATCCAGCTTCAGCACCACCCGGTCCGTTTCGGGCTTTGGCTCCCAACTGGGCAGCACCAGCAGGCGGCTGCCTATCTCCAGGGGTTTATAGTATTTTTTCCAGTTGTTGGCCCAGTCCTCTTCATCCAGAGACCGGATCGTTACCGTCAGCGAACCCAGATCCACCCCCAGATCCAGAGTTTTGAGCCGCTCTACGGCAGCTTTGGCGGCCTCCGCCACCGGATAGTTCTCCGGGCAGTCCGCCAGATATCCTTTTACACAGGGCCGGTCCGTGCCGATCCGGCTCATATCCGCAAAATCCCAGTACAGCACACTCTCCCGCAGAAAGGCAGCGGCAGCGCTGCGGCTCTCCTCTATGGAAAGGCCCGTAATGCCTACGCTGTCCAGAGCGGCACAGACGCTGTCCAGCCCGGCGTCGGTGGTATAAACGGCGATCTCCAGCCATTTCATAGCAAATACTCCTTAAAAAGGGCACAACCCCTGTATTTTTGACAGTATATTATAGCACGGCTCCCCGCCGTCTACAAGGGTAAAGGCGGCGCTGCGGGCGTATCCAGTAAAAAAAGAAAAACGGCAGCCGGGGCTTTTGCAGCCGGCCTTTTGAAACAGCCATGAGGCACAAAGAAGAAAATGTTACAGGAAAGACGAAATCCGGTACGATTTTATGTTGCGTCCGGGGGCGCCCGTATGCTATAATCCATCCGTATAGCTGGGTGGTCCCGCGTTTTTTGCGTACGCGGAATTGCCGTGGGATGTGATAAGGGAGCGTAGGATCAAAGCATGAAACCCGCTGCGGTATTGGATATAGGCAGCTCTAAAGTTGTCTGCCTTTGCGGAAGCATGGCAGACGGTGACGGCATCGTGGTGCACGGGGCCGGTGTTTGCACATATGAAGGCTACCGGGACGGTGCCTTTATCGACAAGCAGAGTCTGCACAATGCGGTGGTGGAAGCTTTGCAGAAGGCAGAGCAGGAAAGCCGCATCCGCATCCGGGATGTGGCGCTGACGGTGCCTGCGGCTTTTTCCGATCTGCTTTTGACCGATGCCACTCTTTCTTTGGGGAAGCCCCGCAAGACGGAGGCGGCGGATATAGACAGGCTGATTGCCCTGTCTTTGGAAAAGTGTAAAAAAAAGCCCGGATATACCCTGATGCACAGCACCCCGGTGTTCTTTCTTGTGGACGGCGTATCCTCCACGGAAGTGCCGGAAGGCATCACCACGGATGAGATATCGGCTCTGATCTCCCATATGTTCGTGCAGGAGGCATATATCCGCACGGTGCAGGAATCTCTGGACGATATGGGCGTGGAGATCAGTATGTGCGTCAGCGCCCAGCTGGGAGAATCCGTCATGCTCATTCCGGAAAAGGAGCGGGTTCGCCCGGCGGTGCTCATAGATGTGGGATACCACCAGACGGAGATCTCCGTGGTGGAAAATACCGCCCTGACGGCCATAAGCACCCTGCCCATCGGGGGGTATCAGTTTGCCAGCGATCTGTCTTTTGGACTGGATGTGCCCATGGACGCGGCAGAGCAGGCCAAGCGGCGGTATGTATTCTCTTTGGATCTGCAGGAAAAAAGCGAAGTGCTGCGCACCGCAGCCGGGAGCAAAAAGGTGTCCCGGTCCGCTATCTCCTATATAATAGAGGCCCGGGCCACGGAGCTGGCCGGAATGCTCCGGCGGGAGATGGAAAATATGGGCGTGAATCTGGATGCACGGCCGGCGGTATATGTTTCTGGCGGCGGGCTGCTGATGATGCGGGGCGGACTGGATTTTATGCGCAAGGCGCTGAATTTGCCCCTGAAGCGGGATATGCCCTGGACGCCCAGGCTCTCCTCGCCCAACTATTGCAGCGCTTTTGGGGCGCTGGACTTTGTCCTCAAGGCCAACCGGCCCCAGGAGGATACGACCGCAAGCGGCAGCGAAGAGAAACTGGGTTCGCTGTTAAAGAAAATAAAAGAGTTCTTCATGAAATAAAAGGGGGATTAACCAATGTTTGATCAGGATTTACAAGGCGCATCCTTTGCCCAGATTAAAGTCGTAGGCGTAGGCGGCGCAGGCTGCAATGCGGTGAACCGCATGGTGCAGTATGGGCTCCAGGGCGTGGAATTTATCGCCGTGAATACGGATAAGCAGGCATTGGCCCTCAACAAGGGCGACGTCAAGATCCAGATCGGGGAAAAGCTTACCAAGGGTCTAGGCGCAGGAGCCGACCCGGAGATCGGCCGCAAGGCGGCGGATGAGAGCCGGGATATGATCGTTGAAAGCCTCAAGGGCGCAGATATGGTCTTTATCACCGCCGGTATGGGCGGCGGCACGGGCACCGGTGCGGCGGCCATCGTGGCGCAGTGCGCCAAGGAAATGGGCATCCTTACCGTGGGTGTGGTCACCAAACCCTTTACCTTTGAAGGCCGGGTGCGGATGCGCAACGCCGAAGGCGGCATCGAAAACCTGAAGCCCGCTGTGGATACCCTTATCACCATCCCCAATGACAAGCTTATCTCCCTGGTGGGCCGGGCCAGTCTCCCCGATGCACTGCGGGTAGCCGATGATGTGCTGCGTCAGGGTATCCAGGGTATTTCCGACCTGATCGCCATGCCCGCCATGATCAATCTGGACTTTGCCGATGTAAAGACCATCATGAAGGAAAAGGGCATGGCCCACATGGGCATCGGCACCGCCTGCGGCGAAAAGCGGGCCTCTGAAGCTGCCAAGCAGGCCGTGGAAAGCCCGCTGCTGGAAACCAGCATTGCCGGCGCCAAGGGTATTTTGATGAACATCACCGGCGGCCCGGATCTGAGCCTGCTGGAAGTCAACGAGGCGGCGGAACTCATTCAGGAGACGGCCGATCCTGATGCCAACATCATCTTCGGCGCGGATATTGACGAGAGCATGGGCGATGCCATCAAGATCACCGTTATTGCCACCGGTTTTGACAAGGTAGATAACGCCCAGCAGGGCCGCGACGCATTAGTCTTCGGCGGCCGGGAGCAGCCCCAGAGCACGCCCATCCGCAGCGCTTCCAATCCCAATCCCGCACCCCGTCCCTATCAGGCGGCCAACATTCCCAACTCCGCAGAGAATGCCTTCAGCGCCCGGCCCTATGCCCAGCTGCAGAGCGACCCTGTAGAGGCACCCGTGGTGCGCAAGGAGCCCAAGGAAAGCACCTTTACCGAAGAGAATATCCGCCGGGACTATAACAACCGCCCCGCCAACAAGCTGGATATCCCCGCCTTCCTGCGCAAGTAAAACAGGCAAATCAGAAGGAGCTGCGAAGAATGGAAATCGTTTTTCGCAGCTCTTTTTTGTTGGCTTTAACTTGTTCCAAACGGATCTGTTTCCCGCCGGATACAGATTCGTTTTGTGCGTGTGAAAGAATGGGGTTGGAGCATTTGGGGGCCGGTACCCGGGGGAGCGGGCTCACCTCGTATACGGGAGGCGGGGGCGCTGGGCGGCGGAACGCCGCCGCCCGTCCGCGCAGCGGCCGGGCCCTTTGGCGCCTGCGGCGCCAAAGCCAGCGCCCCCCGGATGCGTATACCAACCAACCTTCGTTTCCGGGCGTCCCGGCACCCGTTTACAGGAGCCGCTTTTTTTCCTGCCGCCGTATATCTGTTGCAAGTCGTTTCCGGTTGTTTCACATAAACGAAGAGGGGCTTTTTACAGCCCCTCTTTTTTGCGATCTGAATGGAAAGATCAAAAAAGCTTCGTTTGCTGCGTATCATAGGTCGGGCTGCATTTTCTTTATGCAAGCCGTGCAAATACCCCGGGAGTTACCCCATTCCCGCCCTGGCCGAAAAGCCGATGCCCGGTAGTGCTCTGTATAGATGCTTTGTGCGCATGTTACCATGCGGGGCATGACAATACATCATACGCAGCCCGGTGCGCCTGCTGCAGCCTCTTTCTCCGCTGCCGAGATGGCATCCGCTCCTTCCGGTTACCTGCGCTCCCGGGGGGAACCGTCAGGGGAGAAGCTCTTCCGTCCAGTTGGCGCTCTGGATCAGGGTGTCTACCCGGCGGAGTTCCGCACAAATCTGATCGCACTTTTTCTGGTATGCCTGCACGGGTATGGCGCTGAGTATTTTTATCTCCGTCCGGGTGGCTCGATGAGCGGTGCTGCGGGCTGTCTCCAGGACGTTGCGGTACAGATGCACCTGACGGGTTAGCCGATCCCGTTTAGACAGCAGAGCGGTCAGAGTGCCTTCCGGTGTGGTCACGGCGCAGTTGGTGGCATTGATCCGCTCCGCCAGTGCTTCCAGGTGCAGCAGGCAGCTTTCCGTCTCCTCCATCAGCGCCAGAGGATCCTCCGGGGGCGTTTCCCCCTCCTGCACCAGGGCACTGGACTGAATGCGGGCCTCCAGCTGATCTATGCGCTTTTGCAGATCCGCCCGCTCCTGCAGGGCTTCCGCCAGTTTCATATGCGGCTCCTTTCCGGGCGATGTACGCTCTGTTCTTATTGAAAAAGTTGAAAAAGAAACAGGCCGGCGCAGACAGGACCGGCCCGTGTAAAACGGTTTATGCTTCCGCCACGTCCAGCGCTACCTGGATCATGTCGTGGAAGGCGTTCTGGCGCTGCTCGGGAGTGGTCTCCTCGCCGCTGAAGATCAGATCGGAAATGGTGCAGATGCACAGGGCCTTTTTCCCGGCCCGGGCGGCGTTCATATACAGGGCGGCAGATTCCATCTCTACGGCCAGCACTCCCATTTTTGTCCAGGCGCCCTGATCAACGGCGTCGTTGTAAAAGGTGTCGGAAGAAAGAATGTTGCCCACCTTGTAGGGAAGCCCCTTGCTTTCGCAGTTTTCCGCCGCCTTGCGCAGCAGGCCAAAGTCTGCAATGGGAGCAAAGGTGCCGGGCAGGGCAAAGTTGTGAGCATAGTTGGAGTTGGTGCAGGCGCCCTGGGCAATGACGATATCAAACAGCTTCAGGTTCCGGTTGAGTCCTCCGGCAGAGCCTACCCGAATGATGCTTTCCACATTGAACACGTTGTACAGCTCATAGGAATAGATGCCGATGGAGGGCATCCCCATGCCGCTGGCCATAACGGAGACCCGCTTGCCCTTGTAATAACCCGTATAGCCCTGAATGCCCCGGATATTGTTCACCAGCTTGGCATCGGTCAGATAGGTCTCGGCAATCATTTTGGCCCGCAGGGGGTCTCCGGGCATGAGTACGGTCTTGGCAAAATCTTCCGGCGTGCAGCCAATGTGAGGGGTAAGAGTAGACATAGATCCTCCAATAATTCAAGATAAAACGGTGGTTACCCGTATTTTATCACAGAACGGTCTTTCTGGCAACGGGAAAAAGAGTATGATGCTGCACACATGTCTTACGGCAGTCATTTTAAAGGGACGGGCACTCTTTTTACAGATCTGGACGCAATGTTCCGGACGGTGCTTTTCGGCCGCAAAAGCATCTATAGCTTTACAGTTATCCCGTATGACGGAGAGAAAATCCTGCAGATATGGGGTCAAAGACAAAGATTCGGCTTTGGCAGGGCATACTGCCCCCACCAGGGTTTTTGATCTGCCAGGGCGAGCAGGTCTTCTTCACATACTGATAATTCGGGGCGTTCCCAGCTGTTTTCATGGACGGGGTTCATAAAATGGCAGCGCCCGTCATATCCGGAAAACATGGCGGCGTGTTTGCCGTATGGGGCCGGAAAGGTATGCATCCTCTTCTTTGGAAAACAGCCAGAGCGGTTTGATCTCCGGCGCGATTTTGCGGTCTTCCGTATCTATGCCTTCGCATGCCGGCAGCCCGGCCGGAGCGGCATAGGAACAGGATGCTTTAACAATGTATATACTTCATAAAAAGCCCCGCTTTCCCGGAGAAATGGCTATAGTATATGCGGGTCAGCTCCGAAAACAAGACCTGAAGAAGCTGTTGTTTCGGCATACCATTGAATAAAAAGCGGCAGGGGAGCATCCCTGCCGTTTTTGCGAAAGCAGCACATATGCTGCGGCCTCTCATCCTGTCTGTTTCCAACAAGGAAACAAAGGGCAGCCTTTGCTTCTATTTTCTGGTGCGTCCCCGGGACCGCTTCTGGGAACCGATCATGCCCGGACGTATCTTCCGGGAGGGAGCTACTTCTTCGCCGGAGAGGCGCTTGATCTCATCCCTGAGCTTGGCGGCCTGTTCAAATTCCAGCTCCCGTGCGGCCTGCTGCATCTGCTGCTGCAGCAGAGCGATGCGCTCCTTACGCTTTCCCATATCTTCTTCAAAGACAGGGGATTCGGCTTTATGGGAGATCATCAAAGTGTCCGCCACTTCTTTGATGATGGTTTTGGGCACGATGCCGTGCTCCCGGTTATAGGCCATCTGTATGCCCCGGCGGCGTTCCGTTTCTTCCATGGCCCGTGCCATGGAGGGGGTTATGGTATCGGCGTAGAGGATGACCCGGGCTTCGGCATTTCGTGCGGCCCGGCCGATGGTCTGTATAAGGGAGGTCTCCGAACGCAGGAAGCCTTCCTTATCCGCATCCAGAATGGCGACCAGTCCCACCTCCGGCAGGTCCAGTCCCTCCCGCAGCAGGTTGATGCCCACCAGCACGTCAAAGTCTCCCAGCCGCAGATCCCGAATGATCTCCATGCGGTCCAGTGTATCGATATCGCTGTGCATATACCGGACCCGGACTCCCATGCCCTCCAGATATTCCGTCAGGTTCTCCGCCATGCGTTTGGTCAGGGTGGTGATCAGGGTGCGGAATCCTTTTTGCGCCGTCATCCGCACTTCGGAAAGAATATCGTCTATCTGTCCTTCAATGGGGCGAACTGTCACCTCCGGGTCCACCAGCCCTGTGGGCCGCAGGATCTGTTCGGCCACCTGGCTGGCCCTTTGCAGCTCCCACTGGCCCGGGGTGGCGGAAACGCAGAGCATCTGGGGGATCCGGGTAAGGAACTCATCAAAGGTCAGGGGCCGGTTGTCAAAGGCCGAGGGCAGGCGGAAGCCGTATTTCACCAGTTCCGTTTTTCGGGCCAGATCTCCACGGTACATGGCCCCGATCTGGGGGATGGTCACATGGCTTTCATCCACAATAAGCAGAAAGTCTTTGGGAAAATAGTCGATGAGGGTATAGGGGGGCTCCCCGGGCTTTCGGCCGTCAAAATAACGGGCATAGTTCTCTATGCCGTTACAGTAGCCGATCTCCAGCATCATCTCCATGTCGTGGGTCACCCGCTGCTCGATGCGCTCGGCTTCCAGAGGCTGCTCGTTGTCCAGAAACATCTGCTTCTGCCTGTGCATATCCGCCTCTATGTTCCCCATGGCGCTTTTGAGCTTTTCCGCCCCGGTGGCATAATGGGTGGCGGGGAAGATGGCCGCATGGTCGCAGACGGCCAGCAGTTCGCCGGTAAGGGCGTTGATCTCGGTAATCCTGTCGATCTCATCCCCGAAGAAGCTGACCCGGTAGGCGCTGTTTTTGGAGCCCATGGGGAAAATATCCAGAATATCTCCCCTGACCCGGAAGGTGCCCCGCTGAAAGTCCATGTCGTTTCGCTGGAACTGAATCTCCACCAGCCGGCGCATGACCTCGTTGCGCTCTATCTCCATGCCCGGCCGCAGGGAGATGGAGAGCTTCAGGTATTCCGTAGGATCTCCCAGTGCATAGATGCAGGAAACGGAGGAAACGATGATCACATCCCTCCGCTCGTTCAGGGCGCAGGTGGCGGAATGCCGCAGCCGGTCGATCTCTTCGTTGACGGCGGTGGTCTTTTCTATATAGGTGTCGGAAGAGGCAATGTAGGCTTCGGGCTGGTAGTAATCGTAATAAGAGACGAAATACTCCACCGCACTGTCCGGAAAAAAGGCCCGCAGCTCGCTGCAAAGCTGGGCGGCCAGGGTCTTGTTGTGGGCCAGCACCAGCGTGGGCTTCTGCACCTGCTCAATGACCTTGGCCATGGTATAGGTCTTGCCGCTGCCGGTAACACCCAGCAGCACCTGGAGCTTGTCACCCGCCAGCACGCCCCGGGACAGCTTTTCTATGGCCTGGGGCTGGTCTCCCTGAGGGGAGAAGGGGGATACTACATGAAAGCCCATACTCAGCAGCTGTAGTCCGCCGTGTGGGACTCGGTCACATGTGCGTGGATGTATTTGCGCACTTCGTTATGATGGGGGTCCTTATCGTAGACCTCGTACCCCGCTCTGTCCCGGAAGGTGACGATCAGACAGGCGTCATAGCTGCGGGGGCCGTGGAGCTCGTCCGTATGATAGGTCATATCCGCGATCTCGGGGATCAGGGCGGGAAGGGTCAGCAGGCGGCGCCCCGCTTCTGCGGCGCACACTTCGGGATCCCGGAATTTGAAAAGAAGCACATGCTGAAACATAACAGCCTCCTTTGGGGCACAGCCCCTGAAAATCTGCTTCCATTATACCCGCATCCGGCGTCTTATACAATGAAAGTTTACACACTGTACGCAACCTTACATGCTTTTTTAATTGAAGAAAGAAAGGAAGCATTGTATAATTAAGGTCTATACTACCGGTTTTGCGGGTCTTTTCCCGGCCGGATCAGAGGAGGGAGCAACCATGCAAAAAGAAACGTCCCCAGGAAAAAAGCCCGGGCTGGGGGCGCTGGCGGAATGCATAAAGGGATACTGGCTGCCTACGGTGCTGACGCCGCTGCTGATGGTCTGCGAGGTGGTCATGGAGGTGCTTATCCCCATGCTCATGGCGGCTATTGTAGACGGAGGCCTGTACCGGCAGGAGGAGTTTCTGCTGCGGGAATACTTTTCTCCGGAACTGATCGCCAATAATAAAAAGTTCATTCTGGTGCTGGGGGGATTGATGATCCTCTTTTCTCTGCTGTCGCTGTTTTTCGGCTCGCTGGGAGCCAGAACATGCGCCGTGGCTACCATGGGCTTTTCCAAAAATCTGCGCAAGCGGGTCTTTGATAAGATCGAGACCTTTTCCTTTGCCAATACAGACAAGTTCTCCGTGCCTTCGCTGGTCATGCGCTGCACCACGGATGTGACTAACCTGCAGAATACCTTTTCTCAGGTCATCCGGATGCTCTTCCGGGGGCCTTTCATGGTGGTGCTGGGAGCCGTTATGGCCATACGCATCGACCGGGAGCTGAGCCGCACCTTCCTGATCGCTCTGCCCATACTGGCGGCGGCGCTGTTTGTATTGCTGAAGATCGGCTTTCCCCGGTTCACGGCCATGTTCAAAAAGTATGATGATATGAACGCCCATGTGCAGGAAGATCTGGTGGCCATCCGTGAGGTCAAATCCTTCGTCCGGCAGGAATACGAAAAGCAGCGCTTCAACACCTATGCCAACACCCTGCAGAAGGCACAGGTCTATGCCGAAAAAATGTTCTCCTTTGCCGGGCCCATCCAGATGCTGGTCATGTGGTCCTGCACCATTATCCTGCTGGCCATAGGAGGGCGCCGGGTCATGGTGGTTGGGGATATCCATGCCGGGGCGCTGACCAGCCTTATCTCCTATACCTCCCAGATCGTGGGAAGCCTGGCCATGCTTTCCTTTATTTCCATTTCCATCGGCATGGCCCGGGTGTCTTTCGGCCGTATTGCGGAGATCCTGGGGGAGGTCCCGGATATTCAGGGACCGGAGTCCGACCTGAAAGTGGAAGACGGCGGCATCGTGTTTGATCACGTTTCCTTCAGCTATACCCGTTCCAAAGAGAATCTGACTCTGGAGGATATCGACCTGTACATTGCTCCCGGGGAGACCATCGGGGTGGTGGGGGGGACCGGCGACGGAAAGAGCACGCTGGTCCAGCTGATCCCCCGGTTTTATGATGTGCTGGAAGGGGCCGTGTATCTGGGCGGGCGAAACGTAAAGGAATATTCTCTTTACGAGCTGAGGGAGAGCGTATCCATGGTGCTGCAAAAGAACACGCTGTTTTCCGGCACCATTTACGAAAATCTTCTCTGGGGCAATCCCGGGGCTACCCGGGAGCAGGTGGAGGAAGCCTGCAGGGCCGCCTGCGCCCATGAGTTCATAGAGCGGTTCCCCAAGGGATATGATACGGATCTGGGCCAGGGGGGCGTCAACGTTTCCGGCGGGCAGAAGCAGCGGCTGTGCATTGCCCGGGCTCTGCTGAAGAACCCCAAGGTGCTGATCCTGGATGATTCCACCAGCGCCGTGGACTCCGCAACGGATGAACGCATCCGCAAGGCGCTGCGGGAGGCCTTGCCCCAATGCACCAAGCTTATCATTGCCCAGCGTATCGCCTCCGTTCGCTTTGCCGACAGGATACTGGTCATGGAAAAGGGCCGGATCCTGGATATGGGCAGCCACGAGGAGCTGCTGGAGCGCTGCCCGGTGTACCAGCAGATCTTTGCTTCCCAAAACAGGGGAGAGCAGGAAGAGGGGAGGGATGCCTGATGCCAAGACGGGATGCTATTGCCATGAAGCTCAACGGGAAGTACAGGCCGGATTCCGCCCTGAGCACCCTGAAGCGGCTGTTTACCTATTATAAAAACTGTCGGCTCTGTCTGACGCTGGCGGTATTGTTTATCCTGCTGTATGCCGCTTCCACCATTCTGGCCGCCTATATGATGAAGCCTGTGGTGAATCTGCTGGGCGAAAGCGGCGTTGTGACGGATGCCCGGCTGGCCCGATACACTGCCCTGCTCATAGGCATGGCAGCGCTGTACCTGACCGGCGCGGTCACCAACTTCCTGCTCAACCGGCTCATGCTGGAATGTGCCAGCCGGGTGCTCTGCGCCCTGCGGATCGCCATGTTCGATAAGATGCAGGAGCTGCCACTGGCCTATTTCGATGCGCACCCCCACGGGGAGCTCATGAGCTACTACACCAACGATATAGACGCCATCCGGGAACTGCTGCATCACAGCATCACCCAGATGCTTATTTCCGTTATCAGTCTGGCGGGCGTCATGGCCATGATGCTCATTCTTTCCCCTGCCTTGTGCCTGATTGTAGCGGTCATGGCCGTGTGCGTGGTGCTGACCACCCGGCTCATAGGCCGCCGCAGCCGCAAAAATTTTTCCAGCCAGCAAAAGGCCACCGCTTCCGTCAACGGCTATATCGAAGAGATGATGGCCGGGCAGAAGGTGGTCATGGCCTTCAATCACGAAAAGGCGGTCATGGAGGAATTTGACCGGCGGAACACCACTCTGTGCGGCTATGCCACACTGGCAGCTACTCTGGGCAATGTGATCGGCCCGGTCATGAACAACCTCTCCCATATCTTTTATGCCATCACTGCTACCGTAGGCGTGCTGCTGACGATCCAGGGGGGCGTACTTATTGCGTTTCTCTCCTATATTCGTCAGTTTGCAGAACGGGTCAGCCAGATCTCCGAGCAGTTTAACTTCATCATGCAGGCTCTGGCCGGCGCCGAGCGGGTCTTTGACCTGATGGATGTGCCTGCCGAGCGGGATGAAGGGGGCTTCCGGCTGGTGCAGACCGGTGCCGGGGCATGGGAATGGGTCAAGGGCGAGGAGCGGGTGCCCCTGAAGGGGGATGTGCGCTTTAAGGATGTAACCTTCTCCTACGACGGGAAAAAGACCGTTCTCAAGGATGTGTCCCTTTATGCAAAGCCCGGCCAGAAGATCGCCTTTGTGGGCTCCACCGGAGCGGGAAAGACCACCATCACCAATCTGATCAACCGCTTCTACGATGTGCAGGAAGGGGCCATCACCTATGACGGCATAGACGTAAAGGATATCTGCAAGGACGATCTGCGGCACTCTCTGGGCATGGTGCTGCAGGACATCCATCTGTTTACCGGCACGGTCATGGAAAATATCCGTTATGGCCGCCTGGACGCCACGGACGAAGAATGTATTGCCGCTGCCAAAGTGGCCAATGCCCACTACTTTATCTCCCATCTGCCGCAGGGCTATGATACCCCCCTGTATTCCGACGGGGCCAATCTTTCTCAGGGGCAGAGGCAGCTCATTGCCATTGCCCGGGCGGCGGTTTCCGATCCCCCGGTGCTGATACTGGACGAAGCCACCAGTTCCATCGACACCCGTACGGAGAAGCTCATCGAACGGGGCATGGATGCCCTTATGGAGGGGCGGACGGTGTTCGTTATCGCCCACAGGCTTTCCACCGTGCGTAATTCCGATGCCATCATGGTGCTGGAGCAGGGGCGGATCATCGAGCGGGGGAACCATCAGGAGCTTATGTCACAAAGGGGCCGGTATTATCAGCTGTATACCGGTATGTTTGAACTTTCCTAAAACAGGCAGGCAAGGAGGCGGCAATGGTACACATCGGCAACGATTGGGACGAAAGACTGGCGGGTGAGTTTGAAAAGGAATACTACCTGGCGCTGCGGCAGTTCCTCATAGAGGAATATCGCCGGTATCAGGTATATCCGGATATGTACGATATTTTCAACGCTCTGAAGTACACCTCTTTTGCGGATACCAAGGTGGTGATCCTGGGGCAGGATCCCTATCACGGCCCGGGGCAGGCCCATGGTTTGTGCTTTTCGGTAAAAAAAGGAGTGGAGCCTCCGCCTTCGCTGCAGAATATCTTTAAGGAGCTTATGGAGGACGTGGGGATCCCCCAGCCGCCTCATGGCGAACTGACCTGCTGGGCTAGAGAGGGCGTGCTGCTGCTGAACACGGTGCTCACCGTTCGTGCTCACCAGCCTAACTCCCATAAAGGGAAGGGATGGGAGATCCTGACGGACAGGATCATCTCCGAACTTAACCATAAGACTACCCCCGTGGTGTTTTTGCTGTGGGGGGCCAATGCCCGGAGCAAAAAGAAGCTTATCACCAACCCTCAGCATGTTATACTGGAAACGGTGCATCCCAGCCCCTTGTCCGCATACGGCGGCTTTTTCGGCTGCAGGCATTTTTCTCAGGCGAACCGGGTGCTGGAGCAAAGCGGACAGGTACCCATAGACTGGACGGTGCGCTGAACACAAGGAGGAACCATGCATACAATGATCTGGCATAAAAAAGGGGCTCTGGCCCTGATACTGCTGCTGAGCGTCATCCTTTGCGCCTGCGGCGGGGAGGAGAAAGCCGCGCCTGCTCTGGCAGCGGCGCCGGCAGATACGGAGGCTGCGGAGGTGGAAGCGGCCAGCCTGGCGCTGGAAGTCGTGACGCCTGCGCCCACCCAGACCCCCCAGCCCACGCCGGAGCCCACTCCTACCCCCACGCCGGAACCTACCCCCACGCCTACCCCCCGGCCCAGGGAGGTTCTGCTGCAGGAGAGCTACGGATACATTTCCGCCGAAGAGGACAGCCGTTACGCCAATCTTATGATGGGGCGGGAAACGCTGCTCCTTGCTTCCATGAAGGGGCGCAGCATCCGCCTGTATGCGGATACGTCTCTGGCGGAATATGAAGAAGCGGAAAACCAGACCACTTACAAGCGCATCAGGGAGCTTGTCATTCTGGAAAATGATAAAGGGCCCGAAGGCGAGGCGCTGTATAAGGTCGTTACCGCCTTTGACGGCAGAACCGGGTATGTGCTCCAATCGGATACGGATAATTCCGTTCTGGTTCCCTATACCCATGGGAGCTACGCCCTGATGTGCCGACCGGGAACCCCCATTTATAAGGAGCCCTGCGATGAAAAGAAGGATAAAGAGGTTCTTTCCCAGTTGGGCTACGGCTTATGCCGGGTGCTTGGGGTCTATGAGGACAATTTTAACTACTGTTATGTACTGACGGAGGACGGGGTCTACGGCTTTGTGGATCCGGATCAGCTTCAGCCTGTATCCGTAGAGGAAGCCCGGGCGTACCTGTCCCTGCAGCCCCTTTCCGGCGGCGGTTTTTCCATGGAAGAAGTGGTATCCGAACTGGAAGGGCAGCAGGGCATGGCTGCCGGTGATATGGAAAGTCTGCTGTATGAAGCCCTCAGCCGCAGGGGCCTGTATTTTGACCCGGGCTACTATCTGTTTTTTACCAAGGAACTGAGCAACAATATCCTTTACCCACGGTTTTATAAGGACGATACCTACAATTCCCTGCTGTTCAAGCTCTTCAATACAGCCGGGGACCGGGTGCTGTATGAAGGCAAACCCACCCAGTGGGCCTATGTAGGCCAGATCGATGCCCTGCAGCGGGGAGATGTGGTGTTCTTCAGTGACTATGCCGTTACGGATAAAGCCGTGCAGGAGAATGTGGAGGTGGTGTTCCGGGGGAAGTATTCCGGCCACATCACCGGCTGCGGCCTGTATCTGGGAGAGGATAGGCTCCTGGCGGTGCAGAGCGGACTTTTGTACTGCGTGGAGAACTTCTCTGCTTCTTCCCTGGCGGAGGACTTTGATTCTGCCCGGAGGATCTCTCCCACGGTGACAGACTATACGGCCTATTTGATCGAGGTGCTCCTTTCCAACATCTATGACCGGCTGGGGACCCCTTACAACAATGTTCACCGGGTGGGGGATAAGACTTATGACTGTTCCGGCATTATCTGCTGGAGTATGCGCTCCGCCGGGATCAAGGATAAGAAGGGACAGAAAACCATGCTCATCGACCGGACGGCTTCCGGACTGAGCAACGTAGACAAGCTGTATTGGGAAAAGGAGGATAAGACCGTTACCTTTTCGCTGCTGAGCAAGGTGGCCCGAAACAGCGAGGATATCAAAAAGCTGCAGCGGGGAGATATTGTATTCCTGATCAACGGCGGCAATAACAAGATCGGCCACGTCATGTTTTTCCTCGGGGAGGATACGGTCATTCATTCCACCACCATCTCCGGCATTTACCGGGGCACGCTGGTGGCGGGTTTCCGGCAGGCCCTGAAAAACAAATATTATCTTACCACCCGGATGCAGGTGGAGTGACGCCTGCGCCGGAAGAAAGGCAATGTATCCGTGAAAAAGAAGCAAAAAGAGCTTTGGGCACTGTTCTTCACCTTTTTGAAGATCGGCGCCTTCACCTTTGGCGGCGGCTATGCCATGCTGGCGCTGCTGGAGGATGCCTGCGTCCGGCAGAAGGGATGGCTGACCCGGGATGAGTTTTTGGACATGACGGCCATAGCCGAATCCACTCCCGGCCCGGCGGCGGTCAACAGCGCCACCTACATCGGGTATCAGGCAGGGGGCTTTTTGGGTGCGGCGGCAGCCACCTTTGCCGTGTGTCTGCCCTCGTTTGTGGTCATATATGCGATATCGCTGTTTCTGGATGCGTTCCTGGCTTTTCCGCTGGTACAGGCGGCCTTCCGGGGCATACAGGCCTGTGTGGTGTACCTGATTCTTTCCGCCGGATGGAAGCTCCTGCGGGGGATGGAAAAGAGTCTCTTTAACCGCTGCCTGGTGTGGGGAACGGCGGGGAGCATGGTGGTGCTGTCTTTTCTGTCCGTTTCTTTTTCTTCGGTATATTACATTCTTTTGTGCGGCTGCCTGGGGCTGCTGGCCTGTGGCCTGAAGCGGTGGAAGCAGCGAAAGGAGAAACGGGCATGATATACCTGAAGCTCTTTCTGACTTTTCTGGAGATAGGCGCTTTGTCCTTTGGCGGGGGCTACGGTATGATCAGTGTGGTGCGGGAGGCGGTGCTGGGCAACGGCTGGCTGACGGAGGAAGCGTTTATCCGCTTTATTGCCGTTTCGGAATCCACACCGGGGCCTTTGGCCGTGAACATGGCCACCTTTATCGGCGCTTCGCAGGGCGGATTCCCGGGGGCTCTGTGCGCTACGCTGGGGGTGGTGCTGCCTGCCTTTATCATTATTCTGGTCATAGCGGCCCTTATACAGAACCTGCTGCGATTTGCGGGGGTGCAGGCCTTTTTATCCGGTGTGCGGCCCTGCGTAGTGGGACTGATCCTTGCTACGGCCCTGACCATGGGGCTTAAGACGCTGTTTTCCTTTTCCAACCTGGGGGATAATCCGGTACCGGACTGGCGGGGGATCCTGCTGTTTGCACTTATGCCCCTGACAGCCTGGGGGTATAAACGGCTGCGGAAAAAGCCGCTTTCTCCGATCTTGCTGATATTGCTTTCCGCCGGGCTGGGGATGCTGTTTTATGGATTGTAAAATGTGCGGCGGAGGGTTGACGAAGGCGCTGCCCGGCATATAAAATGCTATTCAGTGGAGTGTAGGCAAAAACATTCCGCATGAACAAAACTTCCGCAGAAACGGAAGGATGGAGGAAAATTCGTTGCAGGACTTTTTGGATCTTTTTTCCAATGTGACCAACTTTACCTGGCAGGCAGGGCTGATGATCGCCATTGGCTGCGTGCTGATCTATCTGGCCATCGTCAAGGAGATGGAGCCTTCTCTGCTGCTGCCCATGGGGTTCGGCGCAGTGCTGGTGAACCTTCCTTTTGTAAATACGGAGGCCATTGAAACGCTGTTTAACGCCGGTATTGCCACAGAGCTGTTCCCGCTGCTGCTGTTCATCGGCATCGGCGCCATGATCGACTTTGGGCCCCTGCTTTCCAATCCCAAGATGATGCTGTTCGGAGCGGCGGCTCAGTTCGGCATTTTCTTCACGCTGATCGTGGCCCGGCTCATGGGCTTCTCTTTGGAAGATGCGGCTTCCATTGCCATTATCGGGGCAGCGGACGGTCCTACCTCCATCTATGTTTCCCAGGTGCTTAAATCCAATTATCAGGGTGCTATCATGGTGGCGGCCTATTCCTATATGGCGTTGGTGCCCATCGTGCAGCCCCCCATCATCCGGCTGATCACCAGCAAAAAAGAGCGGCGCATACGCATGAACTATGCGCCTGCCGCTATCAGCAAGACCACAAGGATCCTGTTCCCCATTATCGTTACCATTGTGGCAGGTACGGTGGCCCCCAAGTCTGCAGAGCTTATCGGCTTCCTCATGTTCGGCAACCTGATCCGGGAATGCGGTGTGCTGGGGTCTCTCAGCGAGACGGCGCAGAATGCACTGGCCAACCTGATCACGCTGTTGCTGGGCATTTCCGTAGCTTTCAGAATGCAGGCGGAATACTTTGTCACCTTCCAGACGCTGGCCATATTGCTGCTGGGGCTGGTGGCCTTCATCTTTGATACGGTAGGCGGCGTTCTTTTTGCCAAGGTGCTGAACATTTTCTGCAGGGAAAAGGTGAACCCCATGATCGGGTCGGCGGGGATCTCCGCCTTCCCCATGGCATCCCGGGTGGTGCATAAGATGGGCCGGGAGGAGGATCCTTTCAACTTCCTGCTCATGCATGCGGCCGGAGCCAACGTAAGCGGACAGATCGCCTCCGTTATTGCCGGGGGACTGATCCTCACTCTGGTACTGGGACACTGAGAAAGGAGAGCGACTATGCAGTTTCGTTTTGATCCATCCACGCTTCCCCAAACGCTGATGATGACGCTCAAGGGCATGGTAGGTATTTTTGTGGTCATCGGGGTGATCATGCTCTGTATTTGGATCCTGAACAAGATCACCGCCGCCAAAGGTGCAGAAAAAGAAGCGTAAGGCGTTCCATATCTTTATAAAAAAGCAGCTTCCCCATCCGTGGCGGAGGCTGCCTTTTTGTGCAGCCCGGCCTTTTCTGGCTGGGAGGGATCTGCTTTTTGCCGCTGGCGGGGGGCGCGCCGTATACGGAAGGCGGGGCGCACGGCGTGCCCCTTTTGGGGCACGCCTGCGGGGCTACGGCCCCGCAGAGTTCCGGCGGCACAGCCGCCGGAACGTGCGCCCCATCCCTCGAAGTGCGGCAAAACGGCGTATATGCACAGGCTGCGTATAACCGTTAGCTGCTTTTGCGCCGGGCAGCGATGCATGTTCCATTCCGGAAGAAAACGATATTCCGTTTAAAAGAGAAAGAATATGCGGAACGACGGTTTCACGCACCGGCGGGCTTCCTTTTCGGGCAGGCATAGGTCTGCTCGGCAGCACATAGGCTGTGGAGGAGGTGAAGCATATGTATATCGTGCTGCGGGAAAAACAGGGCCGGGCGGCGGGCCATATCTGCCTGGAAGAAGGACAGGGGGAGCTTTGCTGGCGGGGGCGCTGCCAGGGGAAAGCGGTACTCCTTTCCGGAGAAGGGGAACGTTGGCTTACGGAACAGGGCAGGTGCCCCTTTGTTCCGGTGGGCGCACTGGTGCTGGAAGGGGAGACCCTTTTGGCATGGGGTAATGCTCCCGGAGCATCCTTGACGGAGCAGGAACTGCTGGCACTGTATAAGGAAAAAAACGTTCCTGAAAAAACGGAGGAACCACCGGAAAAGACGGAGAAACCGGAAGATCTTCAGAATGAAGCGGGATCACAGGTATCCTCCCAGCCATCGGAATCGCGTAAACCGTGTATGGAAGAGAGGGAGAACACAGCAGAAACTCCCCGGGAGACACCCGCTCCGGAAGACAGCGGCGCAGAAGCGGCAGCCTTTGCGGCATTGGTAGCGGAAGCCGCTCAAGTGTACAGGCAGCTGGAATCCGGGGAGACCCGAACGCTTCAGGGGCCGCCGGAAGGCAGACAGTGGATGGCAGAGACAGAATCCCTGCTTTCTCCTGCCCGAAAGGTGTCTGCAAGAGAGAGTATTCAGCCCGGGGAGGATCGGAGGCAAACACAGTTTCTGACAGAAAATCCCTTTCCTTATGCTTTCCCAAAGGGAGAGTTCATGCGGGTTTACGGTCCTGGGATACTGGAACATCTGGAGGGCCGGTGGCGGCAGGGGAACCGGGAATACCGAATCATTGCCGTGCCAGGAGCACCTGCTTCCCACCCGCCCCGGCATCTTTTTGGATTCACTCGATATGTGCGCAGCACAGGAGGCGGTTATTGGATCAAGATGCTTCCCCTATCCAACTGATCCCGCTGCAAGAAATGAAACGTTGCCGGACATGGCGGATGAAAAGGCATTTATAGATTGTTTACCCCGTAGATGGCATTGATCCGGCGCCGCTTCGGCCTGATTTGCGGAACTTCCGCAGCGGCGGTAAAAAGCAAAGACTGCTTTTGACGCTTAGCTGGACAGATAGCCGGTTAAATGCAGGAATTGCAAAGTCAAATCATGGCGGCGGGATCAGGAAGCATCTCTGGCTCGGCGTATCCGGTTGGCACGGGAGAAGGTGCGCAGGCTGGTAAGCAGAGCCGCTACCGCCACGATCCCTACGGCAATGGCCAGAGCACTGATGGCAGTGGCGGTGCCCCAGGTTAAAACCTCCTGCCGGCTGCTGCGGACCATAGCTTCCATGGTGTAATGCAGCCCCCGGCCGGGGATCAGGGCGATGAGCACGGGCATATTGTATACCGTAGCCGGGGCCCGGGTGATCCGGGCCATCAGTTCGGCATACCCCGCTCCGAAAAGGGCGGCCAGAGCCTGTGCGGCAAAGCCTTCCCCCAGCAGGGGCATGCACAGCAGATAAACGCTCCAGCAAAGCCCGGAACCCAGAGTGCAGAAAAACAGGTTTTTATATGGTACCCGGAAGATAAGGCTGAAGCCCAAAGAGCCCAGTGCGGCGGAGAGGATCTGCACAAAGGGGAGGCGTGCCAGCGTATCCGCCTCCGCAGGAGACTGTATATTTCGGGTGAGCAGCATGGCCGTGGCAAAGCCGCCGGCAATAAAACAGGCAATAAGCAGGCTTTCTACCAGCCGCAGCGTGCCGGAAATGGTATCGCCTGTAAGCATATCCCGAACAGAGTTGGTCATGGCAATGCCGGGGATCAGCAGCATGATGGAACCGATCATGATGTAGCTGGGGTGAAAAACCGGGCTGAGCAGGGGCAGAGACATAGCAAAAAGCCCCGTCAGCAGAGAGATAAGAAAAGCCTGCAGAAGCCGCTGCATATGGACCCGCTTCAAAAGCCCATCCAGTAGGTAAATGAGCACACCCGTAAGCACCGAAGCAAGGCCGTCCCACAGGCTGCCGCCAAAGAATACCGCAAAGGCGCTTCCTGCCAGAAAGTAGCCTGCCAGCCGGGAAAGATCCTTTCGATTGCGGTGCTGCACATTTTCCCGGATCGCCCGGATCCCATCCCCAAGCGCCTCTACGGGGGGCTTTTGGGCACAGATTCGCCGGGAAAGCTCGTTGAGCATACTCAAGCGGGTAAAGTCTGTGTCGTAAGCGCCGTTCCAGATGCGCCGCAGTTGGGTCTCCGTTAAGCCGTCCTTAAAGGAGACGGAAAGCGTGATACCGGAGGGAATGGTCATTACATCCACTTCTGCGGCGCCGTAGCTTTTCAACAGCCGTGTGATGGTATCCTCCACCCGGCTGACTTCCGCTCCGCACAAAAGCATGTCCTGCCCCATATCCAGCACATACCGCAGCAGCTTTTTTTCGTCCATGACGCTGTCCTCCTGAAAGATGCCCCCATTATAGCAAGTCGCCGGGTTTCCTACAAGCGGCAATCTTTTGTTCCCAGGGGGCAGAGGGAGTGGTTTGCCGTCCCGGTGCCCCTTGTATACGCTTTCCGGCCGGAGCGAAGTCTGCCCGGGCACGGTAGCCCCGGGGATGCACCTTTGGCGCTGAGCGCCAAAGGCAAGGCCAACCGGCGGCCTTGCGGGCCGGTTCCCGGCCCATGCATCCCCCAGCCGGGACCGGTGCTTTTCCTTTAGACAGGGGCAAGGTTTATACAGCCCGGAGCTTTGGCGGCCGTCTTTGCTCATTCAAACTCCGGAAAAAGAAAAAGGCTGCCCCCATGGGAGAACAGCCTGAATACCTGCCGGGAAAGAGAAGGAAAACCCGGCGGGCGGCAGAACCGAACGGCCTTTTCCGGAGTCTGCCTCTCCGGGGCCGGGGAATCATTTCACACCGAACAGCAGCATGTCATAGGTGGGGAAGGGCCAGTATTTTTCGGCGGTAAGGTTTTCCGCTTCGTCGCATACCACCCGCAATTCCGCCATGCGCTGGAGGATCACATCCCGGATCACGGCGGCGGCCTGGGTCACATCCCCAATGGTCTTATAGCGGATAAGCTCCGAATCCAGAGCCTCTGCGGCCTGGTCGATCTCTTCGATCAGGGGGCAGAGACGGCCCAGCAGCTTCTTTTCGTAGCCTCCGGTCAATTCCGGAAGCACGGCACTCTTGGCGGCCAGGGATTCCGCCAGCTCCCGGGTATAGGCTTCCACCGCCGGGAGGATCTCTTTACGGGCCATGTCTACCATGGTCAGCCCCTCTATGTTCACGGTTTTGCAGTAATTGTCCAGCAGGATCTCATACCGGGAGCGGATCTCCACGGGGGAGAATACCTTGTGAGAGGTAAGCAGATCCACATTTTTCTTTTCCAGGAAAGCAGCCATGGCATCGGGCGTGGTTCGCAGGTTGTGAAGCCCTCTTACCTCCGTGGCTTCCCGGAGCCAGCTTTCGTCATAGCCGTTTCCGTTGAAGATGATCCGCTTATGGGCATGAATAGTTTCCCGGATCAGCTCGTGGAGTGCGGATTCAAAGCAATCCGCCTTTTCCAGCCGGTCGGCATACTGGCGGAGGGATTCCGCCACCGCCGTGTTGAGCATGATGTTGGAGCAGGCAATGCTGTTGGAAGAACCCAGCATACGGAACTCAAATTTGTTCCCCGTAAAGGCAAAGGGAGAGGTACGGTTCCGGTCGGTGGTGTCCCGCAGGAAGCGGGGCAGCACATGCACCCCCAACTTCATGACGGTCCGCTGGGTGCCGTTATAAGGAGCGTCTGCCTCAATGGCATCCAGCACGGCAGTAAGTTCATCCCCCAGAAACATGGATACCACTGCCGGAGGGGCTTCGTTGGCGCCCAGCCGGTGATCGTTTCCTGCCGTAGCTACGGAAAGACGCAGTAGGTCGGCATAATCGTCCACCGCCTGTATCACAGCACAGAGGAACAGCAGGAACTGAGCGTTTTCATAGGGGGTCTCCCCGGGGGTCAGCAGATTGATGCCCGTGTCTGTGGCAATGGACCAGTTGTTGTGTTTGCCGCTGCCATTGACGCCTGCAAAGGGCTTTTCATGGAGCAGGCATACCAGATTGTGCCGGGAAGCCACCTTCTGCATGATCTCCATGGTCAGCTGGTTATGATCCGTAGCAATATTGCCGGTGGTGTAGATGGGGGCCAACTCATGCTGGGAGGGTGCCACTTCGTTATGCTCCGTCTTGGCCAGAATACCCAGCTTCCAGAGTTCCTCGTTCAGCTCCGCCATATAGGCCGCCACCCGGGGCTTGATGGCACCGAAATAATGGTCGTCCATCTCCTGTCCTTTGGGGGGCTTGGCACCAAAGAGCGTGCGGCCGGTAAACATAAGGTCCTTCCGCCGCTCATACATATCCTTGTCTATAAGGAAGTACTCCTGCTCCGGGCCCACAAAGGTCTTTACGCACTTTACATCCTTATTGCCGAAAAGCTTCAGAATACGCATAGCCTGCTTGTTCAGGGCCTGCATGGAGCGCAGCAGGGGCGTTTTTTTATCCAGGGCTTCACCGCCGTAGGAGCAGAAGGCTGTGGGGATACACAGGGTCTTATCCTTGATGAAAGCAAAAGATGTGGGATCCCAGGCGGTGTAGCCCCGGGCTTCAAAGGTAGCCCGCAGCCCTCCCGAAGGGAAGCTGGAGGCATCCGGTTCTCCCTGGATCAGTTCCTTACCGGAAAACTCCATGAGTACCCGGCCGTCGGAGGCAGGGGCAATAAAGCTGTCGTGCTTTTCGGCGGTAACGCCTGTAAGGGGCTGGAACCAGTGGGTAAAATGGGTGGCCCCGTGTTCAACGGCCCAATCCTTCATGGCTGCCGCTACGGCGTTGGCCACCTGCGTGTTCAGGTTGGCACCCTCATCGATGGTCTTTTTCAGAGAGGCGTAAATATCTGCCGACAGGGTGGCTTTCATCACTCTGTCGTCAAAGGTCATACTGCCGAAATAGTCTGCTATGGTATTCATGCTTTCACCTCATATACGGATTCTTTCCACTAAAAAAGCGGGGCGCCGGGTATAACAAGACCCCATTGCCTCGCTTGCATCAGCACTATGCTTTTAAAAAAGCAACGTCCGGAACCATACTCCAGACGCCCTTGCCTTCATGAAGAGTATTATACCGCAGCGGTAGGATTTGTCAAGAGGAATTATATATTATTTTTTCGGAGCGATTGACAAAGGGGTTTTCTCTGTGCGATAATATACCGTCGATGGGCAAAGGCGTTCATTCATCCGGGGAAGGGCCCTGCGCTGAATGAGCTTCGTGCCCCATTTTTTATTTGGAAAACACATAAGGAGACCCAGTGCACAGCGAGGAACGGAACGGCGCCATACTGCTTGTATCGGCGGCGGAAAAACTCAATGAATCCCTGCTGAAGCTCCTTTCCCGGGAGCATTGGGGTCCCGTCACCTTAAAAACGGAGGCACATCAGGCCCGGGAACTTCTCAAGGCCAGGCATTTTGAATATGTGCTGGTCTGCGCATCCGATCCGGGAGAACCGGCCGCCCTTCTGGCACGAGATACGGTGCAGCATACGGGTGCAGGCGTATTGGTTCTTACCCCCGCCCAAAGCTATGAGACCCTTAGCGCCATGTTGGCGCCTCTGGGGGTGCTGGTGCTGGCAAGACCCCTGTCCTCTCAGCTGCTTTTGCAGGCCATGCTTCTTTTGCAGGGAACCCGCAGCCGTCTTAAGGGCATGGAGAAGCGGGCAGCCTCTCTGGAAGAAAAGGTGGAGGAGATGCGCATCGTCAACTGCGCCAAATACCTGCTTATCGAACAACTGCAAATGACCGAAGCACAGGCCCACCGCTATATAGAAAAGCGGGCCATGGACAGGTGCGTCACAAAACGGGTCGTTGCAGAAAGCATACTTTCAACCTACAAATAACGGAGGATTTTTCTATGACCAAGTATATCTTTGTCACCGGCGGCGTGGTTTCCGGTTTGGGCAAGGGCATCACCGCCGCCTCTCTGGGCCGGCTGTTAAAAGCCCGGGGGCTGAAGGTGGCCGCTCAGAAGCTGGATCCTTACATCAATGTGGATCCCGGCACCATGAGCCCCTACCAGCACGGAGAGGTGTATGTAACGGAGGACGGGGCCGAAACGGATCTGGATCTGGGCCACTATGAGCGCTTCATCGATGAAGGGCTCAACAAGTATTCCAACCTGACCACCGGCAAGGTATACTGGAACGTTCTGAACAAGGAACGCCGGGGAGAGTATCTGGGCTCCACCGTGCAGGTCATCCCCCATATCACCAACGAGATCAAGGACTTTGTCTACCGGGTAGGCAAAAAGACCGGGGCAGATGTGGTCATCACAGAGATCGGCGGCACCATCGGCGATATCGAATCCCAGCCATTTCTGGAGGCTGTCCGCCAGATCTCTCTGGAAGCCGGCAAGGAAAATACCCTCTTTATCCATGTAACGCTGGTGCCCTTTTTGCGGGGGTCTGACGAGCATAAATCAAAGCCTACCCAGCATTCCGTCAAGGAGCTGCAGGGCATGGGCATCTGCCCGGATATCATTGTTCTGCGGTGCGATGAGCCTTTGGAAGAATCCATCTTCAGGAAGATATCCCTCTTCTGCAATGTAAAACCCGACTGCGTCATAGAAAACATCACTCTGCCCAACCTGTATGAGGCGCCCCTCATGCTGGAAAAATCCAATTTCTCCTCCATCGTCTGCCGGGAGCTGGGCATACAGGCGCCCGCCTCAGATATGCATGAGTGGACGGAGATGGTGCATCGCATGGAGCACCCGGAAAAGGAGGTGCATATCGGATTGGTGGGCAAATATGTGGCCCTTCACGATGCATATCTTTCCGTTGCAGAGGCGCTGCGCCATGCCGGCTTTGCCCAGAGCGCCCAGGTGCATATTTCCTGGATCGATTCGGAAACCATTACCCCCGAAACCGTGGCGGAAAAGCTGGCCGGGCAGGATGGCATCATTATTCCCGGAGGCTTTGGGGACAGGGGCGTGGAAGGCATGATTCTGGCCGCCCGGTATGCCCGGGAGCAGGATATCCCCCTGTTCGGCATCTGCCTGGGGATGCAGATCGCCGTTATAGAGTTTGCCCGGAATGCTGCGGGCATTCAAAACGCCAATTCCGGTGAATTCGATGAGCTTTGCAAGGATAAGGTCATTGACTTTATGCCCGGACAAAGCGACAATATAGATAAAGGCGGCACGCTGCGGCTGGGCAGCTATCCCTGCAATATCATGCCCGGCACCGCTATGGAGCGCTGCTATGGAACAGGCAGCATCTGCGAACGCCACCGGCACCGGTATGAGTTCAACAACGAATACCGGGAGATCCTTCAGCAGCATGGTCTGGTGCTTTCGGGGCTTTCTCCCGACGGACGGCTGGTGGAGACCGTGGAACTGCCCGGACGGGACTTTTATGTGGGGGTGCAGTTCCACCCCGAGTTCAAGTCCAGGCCCAACCGGCCCCATCCCCTGTTCATGGGGTTCGTGGGAGCGGCCATAACCAATAAGGAAAGGAGAAACAAATAACATATGTGCGGCATAGTAGGCTTTACCGGCGCCCGTCAGGCGGGCCCCATTCTTCTGGAGGGGCTTCGGCGGCTGGAGTACCGGGGGTATGATTCGGCAGGGGTAGCCGTTCAGGATGACGGCGGGAAGATCCGGGCCGTGAAGGCCAGCGGGCGGCTGGAGCATCTTTGCACCATGACCCGGGAGGGGGCGGCCGTCCCCGGCACCTGTGGCATCGGACATACCCGCTGGGCCACTCACGGGGCGCCTACCACAATGAATGCCCATCCCCACCTGTCTAACGACGGGCGCTTTGCCATCGTTCATAACGGCATCATCGAGAATTATGCGGAATTGAGAGAAGAACTCAAGGCCAGGGGCTTTGTTTTCCACAGCGAAACGGATACGGAGGTGGTGGTCCACCTGCTGGATATGTATTATGACGGGGACCTGAAAAAGGCCGTTATCCGTACTACGGCCCGGCTGGAAGGCTCCTATTCCCTGGGGGTGCTCTGTGCGGAAAAACCCGGGGAACTCATTGCCGTCAAGTGCGCCAGCCCCCTGGTTCTGGGGGTAGGGGCGGGGGAAAACTTTTTCGCTTCGGATATCACGGCGCTGCTGCCCTATACCCGCACGGTGGTGGAACTGGAGGACGGGGAGTTTGCCGACCTGACTCCCGAAGGAATGCACTTTTTTGATTCTGCCGGCAAAGAGATACAAAAGACGCCCACCCGGGTGGTCTGGAGCATGGAAGCGGCGGAAAAAGGGGGCTATGAGCACTTTATGCTCAAAGAGATCATGGAGCAGCCCCGGGCGCTGAAAGCCACCATAGAGCCCCGCATCCGGGAAGGGCGCATCCAGCTGGAAGGCTTTGCCCTGACCAAAGAGGAACTGCAGGGGATCCGCCGGGTAGTCATCACTGCTTGCGGTTCGGCTTATCATGCAGGCTGCGTGGGCCGCTATGTGATGGAGGAACTCACCCGCATCCCCGTGGAGGTGGATATTGCCAGCGAGCTGCGCTACCGCCACCCCATTATAGACGAGCACACTCTGGTCATTGTCATCTCCCAGTCCGGAGAAACGGCGGATACCATTGCCGCACTGAAGGAATGTAAGAATCTGGGGGCCCGGACGCTGGCTATCGTCAACGTGGTAGGCAGTACCGTGGCCAAACTGGCTCACAGTGTGTTGTATACCTGGGCCGGGCCGGAGATCGCCGTGGCCACCACCAAGGGCTATACCACCCAGCTGGCGGTGCTGACCCTGCTGGCCGTATATATGGCCGGGGAACTGGGGCGCCTGGACGAGACCCGGTATGCCCGGCTGGTGGAGGGTATTGCCGCTTTGCCGGAGCGCAGCCAGCGGGCCATAGACCTGAACCGGCGGATGGAGACCCTGGCGCAGAAGTACCACAGCACCGACTCACTGTTCTTTATCGGCAGAAATCTGGATTATGCCGTGGCGATGGAAGCTTCTTTGAAGCTGAAGGAGATCAGCTACATCCATTCCGAGGCCTATGCGGCCGGGGAGCTCAAGCACGGCACCATTGCCCTGATCGATCAGGGACGGCTGGTAGTGGCGCTGGCCTGCCATACGGCGCTTTTTGATAAGCTCATGTCCAACGTCAAAGAGGTGAAAGCCAGGGGCGCCCGGGTGCTGGGCGTGGTGCAGGAAGGGGAGCATCGTATCTTTGCAGAGGCGGATGACGCCCTGCTGGTGCCCCAGACGGATCCGTTGCTGCTGCCTATACCGGAGATCATTCCTTTGCAGCTTTTTGCTTATTATGTGGCAAAAGCAAAAGGATGCGATATCGATAAGCCGAAAAACCTGGCAAAGTCTGTGACCGTGGAATAAATGCGGCACGGCAAGCGCCGCAGGTGTATGCCGGAGTGGTTGCGATACCGTGATGCCGCATCGGAGAAGCTTAACCAGATTCAAAAACGCCCGGACAAACATGTCCGGGCGTTTTTCAGACGGCAGATATCTTTGTGTTTTTATTGGCGGGCATCGGATAGGCGGCATGATGTGGCAAATATTCGGTAATAAAATAAGAGGTGCTGATATGATGTTGTTTGAATTCAAATTTGGCAATAAGCACTCTTCAACTCTAATTCAAAAATACCCTGATATCCTAAAATACGAAGGCTTTTTTCAATAAGAATTGGGACGAAAAATTTTTCGAAGATGCATATTTTTTTTATTTTTGAGTTATTGCAGCAATTCAAAGCTGGCTTGACAATCACGAATATAAAATGATTTACAACACGGTGGAGGCTGACGATACACCTATACTTGAATTTAGTAAACAGGAGACGGGTATGTGGAAAATTTCTTCTGTTTGGCAGGAATTTGATTGTAAACAGGAGTTTGAAAAGGAGGATATTGTTTCTTCACTCAATAAATGCTTTTATTTGCAGGGATTAGAAAGGAATTTAATGTGTAAACATATATAAATTTAGTGTATGATTCAAACAAAAGGGACAGAGCCTGGAATGCGACCCATATTTCCAGCGTCTGGATGAAGACAAGAGAGCGGCAGCATAAAAAGATGATTCCCTTTGTCTTTCAGGAGAGAAGAAGCAATTCTTTTTTGCAAATAATGAGAAAAAATACCTGTATTTGTTGAAAAGAAAAGGGACATATCGTATAATTATTATTAACTTATGAACTGAAAATCATAAGTTTAATCGGATCGAATGGAGGAATGAACGTGAACAGGCGATGGACGGCACTGCTTTTGTGTGTGGGTATTTTGCTCTCTTTATTGCCCGGGATAAGGGCTTCCCACCTGTCTGAAGAGGTATATTCCGGCGAATGCGGGGATGTACAGTGGAATTTCGATCCTGATACCGGCCGCCTGACCCTGATCTGCCAAGGGTATATGGAAGAATTTGGCAGGGGAGAAGGCCCCTGGCAGGAATGGGCGGAGAGTATCACTTCTCTGGTGCTGGAGGGAGAACTTTCTGGTCCAAGTCCCTATGCTTTTGCGGATTTAACCAGACTTCGCTCCGTTTCCTGGTGCGAAACCATCCTGTCTATTTCAGATGGAATGTTCCAGGGGTGCACCGAGCTGAAGACGATGCAGGTGCCCGAAAGCGTGTATGAGGTCGGCATGGAGGCCTTTGCGCAGTGCAGCGCACTGACGAAAGTATATCTGCCGGAAAGTCTCAGCCTGATCAGCAAAGGTGCCTTTGACGGTACATCTCTGAAATACATATGTTATGCAGGGGAGGAAAGCCAGTGGGAGAATGTGAGTGTGGAATGTCAGCTCCCAGAGGGCGTCCTTGTTTTGTTTAACGGTCAGGAGCCGCCCACGCCTACCGCTGTTCCGATGCCTACGGACACGCCGACTCCGAAACCCACAGATACGCCCACCCTGAAGCCCACGGATACACCTACACCTAAGCCTACGGATTCACCTACGACCAAGCCTACGGATACGCCGACCCCGAAGCCTACGGATACGTCTACCCCGAATCCAACAGGCACGCCGACGCCCAAGCCTACGGACACTCCCACTCCGAAACCCACGGATACACCAACTCCGAAGCCTACGGACACGCCTACGCCGAGGCCCACAGATACGCCCACTCCGAAACCCACGGATACACCGACTCCGAAGCCTACGGACACGCCGACTCCGAAACCCACGGATACACCAACCCCGAAGCCTACGGACACGCCGACTCCGAAACCCACAGATACGCCCACCCTGAAGCCTACGGATACACCTACACCCAAACCCACAGATACACCGGCCCCTAAACCTACAAACACGCCTACACCTGTTCCGCATGTGCATAGGTATGGCAACTGGGAAGCAGTGCGGCCTGCAACATGTACCGTGAAGGGTATCGAGAGGCGGTATTGTGACTGCGGTGCATGGGAAGAACGGACTGTATCCATGCTCCCTCATTCTCCGGTGATCGATGCGGCCCAGGCACCCACCTGTACGCAGGTGGGGCATACGGAGGGGACTCACTGTGAGATCTGCGGCAAAGTGCTGGTGGAAAGCGGAGAGATAGAGCCTCTGGGACATGCGCCGGAAAACTTGCCTATTCAGGAGCCTTCCTGCACGGAGACGGGACTTTCTCCGGAGATCCGATGCAGCCGCTGCCAGGAGATATTGGAAGAGCAGAAAGAATTTCCGGCTTTGGGACATAACTGGGGAGAAGGTGTTCTTATCCAGCCGCCTACTTTTGAAGCGCCGGGAGAGAAGCTTTATACATGTTCACGGTGCAATGCTGCCCGTACAGAGGTCATTTCACCTCTGCCCAGAGACCGGATCCCGGTAGATGCGAAGATCTGGCCGGAGGGAACTGCTCTGGAGGTAGACGGAAAAGCCCGCATTGTACAGACGGACGAAACCGGCACCGCTTATATCCCCCTGCCCGAAGAAAAGGGACGGGTGGTGACCCGGTATGCTTATGGAGAGAATGCAGACGGTCAGGCATATCCTGCGCATATGCAGGTCTGGCTGTTGGAACAGCAGGTGGAGGGGTATGTACTTCAGCCCATGGAGCAGTTGGCAGATATTCTGGTATATCGGGGCGCCTCCATTCGCATCCGGGGCAATAAGGGGATCCGACTGATCACGGGCGTGCCCGAGGATAAAAAGGAAACACTGATCCAAAGCGGCATAGACGGATGGAAGCTGTTGGAATACGGCACACTGGTAGCCTGGGATACCGAGCACCCTGCCGGGGAACTGCTGCTGGATAAGAAATACAGTCATTCGGCTGTCGCTTACAGGCGCGGGAAGGCCGACCCGATCTTCCGCTCAAAGGACGGCTTGTGCGAATATACGAATGTGCTGGTGAACCTTACGGATGAAAAATGTGTGCCTCAGTTGGCCATGCGTCCCTATATGAAGTTGGAAAGAGAGGGAGAAACACTGGTGCTTTACGGCGGTACGGTGACCCGAAGCATCGGCTATATTGCGAGCCAGAATCGGAATGCCTTTGCACCGGGAACAGCGGCCTATGCATACCTGTGGCACATTATCCATTATGTATACGGAACTGCTTATGATAAGGACTATGTGCACTGATTGAAAAAGAAGTCTATGGAGTGCCGACAGAATAAAATGATGATTCGCTTATATGGATGCGTTTGAACGAAATTTTGTTTGAAATTGCGGCGAATAAGCGATGCTTCATTCATTTGAAACATTGTATACAAACCGTCGCTTACATTGAGAAGCGAGGATTAATGGGAAGCGCACCCGCCGCTTTTGCAGATAAGTTCGTATACGAAAGGCGGGGCGCACTGCGTGCCTGACGGCACGCCTGCGGGGGCAAAGCCCCGCAGAGTTCCGGCGGTAGCCGCCGGAACGTGCGCCCCGGGTGCCGTTTCCCACGCAACACCTTCTTATCCTGGACAGCATATTTCATGCGACTGCGATTATCCGCAAATTATCACTCTTTCATACGCTGCACTGGTAAGACGGATATGTGCTGCAAAAACAGCTGGCCGATCGTTCGATCAAAATACGCGGAATGTGCGGACGGTGCATAATGCCGCATCCATAAGATGCCCGGTTTCCTTTTAAAAGGATTCCGGGTGAGAAAAATATGATCGCAAAAGACATAACTCCATGAGACTAACATATATGGTTAGTGGGTTCCATCCAGAGAGATGAACGATATTCTCTTCATCGATCTCAAAAGACTTACAGGAAAATAACAAAGGACTCTGCCGACCTTCTTTTACAGAAAGTCAGCAGAGCCTTTTTGGCTCCAAATATAGGGTTGGTAATAGCTCAACCTGCAAACCGCTTGTCCCTTGAAACAAGAACAAACAAAACAGTTTGGGTATCTGCTATCATTTTGCTATCAAACGGGAAATGAGATTTTCAAAAAATGCGTGTTTTCAAGGCTTTGCAGCCATGTATGTTCACTTTTTTCTCATTCCCACTCGCTCCCTGCAAATCAATCTTAAACGCATTTGTTTATGAAATTTAGCAGAGAGTATCTACATTATTTGTATTATCGGTAAAGCATACGCTATCCGATTTTTTGTTGCCATTTCGTTGCCACAACTATTCTGTCGCAACTGTTAATGATTGTGCGTACGATTTTCCTTCATTAAGTAGCTTTCTATGTACAAATTTATTGCTTCCTTCAATATTTTCGCACTTAAACCATCTTTTTTCTCGCTTAAAGACGCCTTCAACTTGCTTCTTAGTCGCTGATTCGCCAAAAATATCCGTCATAAGGCAAAGAATATCTGCCGTTGTAAACCATTCACCCTTTCCCTCATTGGTGATGATATAAAGAATGAGCATCATCTTTTCTTTAAAATCTTTGAGCGATTTTACTTCTGGATACTGAGCTAAGTTCAAATCATCACAGTTGATTGTAGAATATGGAGAATCAACCTTTTGACGCTGTTTTCGTGGTCTAGATGACGTTTTCTTTTCTTTAGTTTCTGTAGGATGCATATTTTTAATAGATTCTTCGCCCTCTGAAGTTAAAACATACATTTTGGGAGGTGATCCCTTCGCAGAAATGTCTTCCATAATTAATCCTTTTTTGACCAATTCACTTAATGACATACTTAGATTATTTGGTAAAGGCTTTTTTGCTTCGGAATATAACTCTTTAAGAGTAACAGAAGAAAATGATGAAATACCATTTCGCTTCTCATTAAAATAAACGGCACAGATAATAAAATCATAGTGTGCATCTGCCCCTTTTGACTTTACAAAAGAAACAAGGCTCATCCTTGAAAAATCTATCGTTGAATTTACCGTAGCTTGCTCTGGCAAAGCAACAGCATTAGTCGTTGTCAAAATAGCTGGTTGCTGTGAATCTTGAGTTTCTATGTATTGAGCACTTTGTGGCACACTACGAGTGCGTACTATTGCGTCAATTGCAGCGGGCAGAAGAGTATTGTTGAAAATACTTCTTTCTCTTTCAACCAAGTCAGCAGAACCCTCTGCTTCAAATTTGATTTCGCCGATTTCAAATTTTACACGAATTTCTTTCTTTTCTCCCATTACACAATTAACCCCGCTTTGTTATATAATTCTTCAAGCATTACCCGATAACTAAGTTTAATATCGTCTATATCTTTTTTTCCAGCTGTGTATGTAATGTTGTGTGCAGAAAAATTACCGACCTTACGAAATGAATCGAATTCATTCTTAATTCTTGATAGTTTTAATGTTTGATTGTTCTTGGCGTTGCCGACAATACTTTCAAGCATTACATACCCTTTGCCGGAGGAATCCTTTATCTCATCATCAATGCCTATATGTTGGTAAGAAAGCACCAACAGCACTTCAAATAGCCTTCTCATCAGAACCGCCGCAGCATCATAACAATTATGGGCATAAGAATGATTAATTTGCCTAATCAGCTGTGTAAGGTACTGTCTCTTTCCACCGAATTTTGTTTCATCAATCAATTCGCTGTCCGATGTAATGGTATCCGTGTCTTCCCACAATGAAGCGTATTTTTGATCAAGTTCCTGATAAACAGCCGGTACAAATTCAAGTGAAGTTTTCATCCCTTTAGGAACTCGCATTTGTTTTTTTTCAAGCAAATTTTTCTTAACTCTGCTGCTGTTTATTTGGCTATAACCTGCATCAGAAAACAACTCCTGTATGCCTTTCATATCAAACACTTGCTCATCGGTGCATTTATTATGAAAATAACACAAGAGCACTGCTTGTTTGGTTTGATTATGGTCATCTAATGCAACCGCCTGTTTATAATCAAGTATTTTCATAATAAACCTCTTTTACTAACTAATATGACGAATTAATTTCTTTTAGCGAGACAATTACTAAACTTTTTTTGAGATTAGTATTGATCTTTCTCGTTTGTTAGATCTGTATAGGATAATTCAAAATCCTTGAACATACCATATTCATTACCAATGCGGTTCAAAATATGGTCGCAATAAAACGCCTCTGTTTCGACACCAATACTATTTCTTTGCGAATCAATGGCTGCTATCATCGTAGTTCCACTTCCGCAAAATGGATCTAACACAGTATCACCAACAAAAGAAAACATTTTTACCAACCTTGTGGCAAGTTCTAACGGAAATGGAGCAGGATGTCCATTTCTTGTCGATGCGCCCGGCAATTCCCAAATTTGGCTAAACCAGTTCTGAAAATCTTCTTTATCAATCATACTTGCAGTGCGTTGTTGATCCGTAGGCTTTCGATAGCCACCTGGTTTTCTTTCCATCAGGATATACTCGACATCGTTTTTGATAATAGCGTTGGGCTCATAAGGTTTACCCAAAATTGAACTATTGGTGTTTGCCTCAAAAGAAGCATTTGAAATTTTGTGCCACAGGATAGGATTAAGGTTATCAAAACCTATTTTACGACAAGATACTACAATATCTGAATGCAATGGCATTACCACGTGTCTACCGAATTTTCTTCTTGATAAGCATACATCGCCGACAACACACACCACTCTGCCGCCAGGAACAAGAACCCGATAGCATTCTTTCCATACCTTTTCGAGTTCATCAACAAAAGACTGATAATCATCAATAATGCCTAGTTGATTTTGCCCTCTGCGGTATTCCTTCAAGTTAAAATACGGAGGGGAAGTAAGTACTAAATGAACACTTTTATCCGGTATAAAACTGAGGTTTCTTGCGTCGCCGTGAAATAATTTTTGTTCAGTCAAAATCAGTGCCTCCGCCCCATAAAATGTGCCAATGCAGCACTTAACATAGAAATTACGAATGAATTAAATGACAGTGCTTCTTCAGGGAAGTCATAAGTAATTTCATTCGGTAAGTATGAGGTTGTTGTAAAGCAAGCTGCGCTATACTGGCGCTCCAATAACAACTTATTACAAAAAATTTCATAGCGCTCTTTATATGAGGCGTCGATAAATTCGTGAAGAACCTCAAAATGAGGTGACCGAACTTTCACAGGTTCATTTGAGCGCAAACAATCTTCCAAAACCAAGAAATATCCAATCCAAGGAGAAGGCTGAGTGCCGAATACGCCTTCTCTATAAGCGGTCCACAAATCAAGCGCAGTTCCCATTGCTTCTTCAGTCCTATTATTAAAATTGTTGCCAAAAGATGGACCGACTTGGCTCTTGAACTCAATCGCAATAACTAATTCACCGTTATCAACAACAAGCAAATCCCATTTTTTGTTGGGGCGAAAATACCCAGGAAGCTCTAAATCCGAATTAATAAAAATGCATTCTTCAGGCACTCCATTAAGGGTTAATAAATCGTGTATTAACTCAACAAAGCCATCAAGCTGTTTTCCGCCGGTTACAGCTCCACGATTTCCTTGATCCCGGACTCCGTTCGCAGTTTGTCTTGTGATCTGTCCTGTTCTTGTCGTCCAAAAATACTCAACTGCACTTGCTATCCGTCTATCTAAATCTGCAGGCATATGAATTGTATCCATTATTCTTTTCCTTTCAATAATTCTTTTCTTCGTATTGAGTCGTAAATTCCAAGACATCTTCGATGCCGCAATGTAGTGCAGAGCATATTTTACAGATGCTTTCCATTGAGACAAATTCGTTTTTACCCATTCGAGCTAATACATTAAAACTAATACCTGCTAAATCTTTTAATTCAGTTCGATTAATCTTTTTATCAATCAGCAGCTTCCAAAGCTTGTCATAGGAAATAGGCATTTTGATTCTCCGTTCAAAATCGGTTTGGGAACATTATATCATAGAACAAACGGATTTGCAAGATAATCTCACCAAAACATGAGGACTATTTTTGACAGAAAAAATGGGGACAGGAATTTCACCTGCCGCCGTTGCGTTTATACCCTATAAATTAGTTCACTATTTACAATCTCCATCGCCCTGCTTCGGATGTTATTCATCCTGCCGACCCACTCCATTTGGTTGTCTGCCTTGAGTTGCTCCGTGACACCTTCCATCGCTGCCATCTGTTTTACCAGCCGAGAGAACAGTTTCTCCGCCTGTCGATCGATGTCAGCAAGGTAGCCGTTCAGCTTTCCACCAGTAAACAGGGTCGCATAGATTGCCCGGCGATGCTCCTTCAGATAACGCCTGTGGCGCTGTCCCCACACGCCGATGGGCTGCTGTTCTTCTTCGGGCAGTTTCAGATCAGGAAGAAGATAATCCCCGACCTGCGTATAAGTACCGCCCATTTCCTCAAAAATCGTCTTTGCCATTGTCTGTTCCTACCTTTCATAATTTGTATTTCTGCGCCTTGTGCGCTGATTTTGCTTTCGTTGCTGTTCCATATCTTTTGCCTGTGTGATCAGGTTGTCGATCTGCCGGCTGCCAAGAACCTTCCGCAGAAAGCGGAAATCTTTCAGTTCGGAGCGCAGAACTTCATTTTCTCCTTTGAGCCGGTAATTTGTAGCGCTCAGATGCTCGTTTTCTCGGTAGAGCCGCCCGTTGGTGGTGTTCAGCCGGTGATAGCTGTCCAAAGCCTTGTAGTAGTGGTAGAACACCTCTCGGATAACCTCTTTCAATTTCTTAATGAGTGGATCAACAAACCGCTGCTTATAGGTCTTGGCGGTCATCAGGGTGGGTGGATCGGGGAGCTGAAACTCTGCATCCGACTCAATTCGCTGATCCAACCGCTCAATGGAATGTGCCCCCTGATCGAAGTTGTCAATTCGATTCTGCACCGTTTCCAGCTCGTCCTGCTTTTCGGCCAGGGTGCTGTCCAACGCCGCAATTTCTTTTTCTCGTTCCTGCTTTTTGTAGTCCAGAACGGAGAGGTGCTTTTCGTGGGTGCCTTTCTGCTCCCACTGAATGTCATACCGCTCCATCACGGCAACCAACTGCTCCTTTTCGGACTGTACCCACTGCGCCCATTCGGTAGCGCCTCGTGTGCCGCCCTTGAAGCCTTGCGCCGCCAGCGCCTGCTTCAGCGACACACGGGTATCCAGCCCTCGCTTGCTCCCAGTGGTGAACGGCACAAAGTCAATGTGGATATGGGGTGTAGCTTCGTCCATATGGAGATGTGCCGAGAACACCCGGAGGTTTGGATTGCGCTTCTGAAAGCCCCGATAGTACTCGTCCAGTACCGTCCGAGCCAGCTCTGCATACTCGCCAGTGGCACTCATATCCTCCTTGTTTCCGATTTGCAGGATGATCTCGTGAAAAGGTTTCTCTTGATTGCCGGAACGGATTTTCTCATAGTAGTTTGAAATGCGCCTGTCTGCACGGGCTTGCTTCTCGTTGTAGCGTTTCAGAGCTTCATCGAAAAGCTGGTGGTACACGGTCTGGATGCGCTCATTGCAATAGTCGATGTTCAGGTGCGTGCGGCTTCCATCCACATTCTCCGCCCGAAATTTGCGGCTGTTGTGGGTGACAGAGCCTTTGCCAACCTCGGCGCTGATCGTTCTCTTCATAAAATCTCACTTCCTCTCTCTTTCCGGCCGCAGCCGGGGTTCTGTTACTCTTGTCAAGAGTAACGTAAAAGCACTTTTGACAGCCTGCGGCCATCAAAAGATGCTATTGCGCTCTCCGAGGGGGCTTGCACAGAGGCGGTATATCGAATACTGCCTCTGCGCCGGGACTTTGCCCCAGCAGCCTGCGGGCTGCTTCCCAGTGCTCAATGCCCTTTGAAAAGGGCAGCCGCACGGCTTGCCGAAACTTCCATGCGTGACAAACCGTGACGGTGGTGACGATGTTTTAGACCTCGCCAGCGCCCACCAAAAGGCCGTCACGGTCGTCACCCTTTGACACGCTGTTCGGCTCCATCTCCTTCCACAGGGAGATTTTACGTCCACCGTGATTGCGGCTTGCCTTGTAGTGAATATCGTGATCTCGCAGCAGCCGCACAGAGCCAACGCTCAGCCGGAGAGAAAGCACATTGGGCTTGCAGTCCAGATGCAGCAGACCGCACAGCTCGGATGCTGTACCCTCCCAGCGTTCACCCACCGAAGAAAGAAATGCTGCGATGCTTTCCAGAAATGGATCCGGCGGCTCCTGCCAAAGCTCCGTTTCAATGCTCTCCAACTCCCATACCAGAGTTTCGGGATTCTTGTTCAGGTGCAACCGCTGATCCTCCTGATCTCTGCCGGTGACATCCAGCACCGCCGCATTGGAGGTGCGCTTCTCTTTACTGAGAACAAATCCGCCATCCGCTGCACCCAACAGGCCATTGGTTCCAGCAATCATATCGAATTTGTCATCTGCTTCCAACTTGCGGGTGTGGTGAACGATTACCATCGTTACCTTATAGCTGTCGGCAACAGTTTTCAGCCGAGCCACAATATCGTAGTCACTACTGTAGCTGAAATCCGCTCCGCCAACCTCACGCACCCGTTTCAGAGTGTCGATGATGATCAGGCCGGTGTTGGGATGTTCCCGCATAAAGCTGCGAATCTGATCCTCCAGACCGCTGTTGGCTGTTTTGCAGTGGGTGGTAAAATAGAGATTTTCTGCCGCTTCTGCGCCGAACATTCGGAATAGTCTCCGCTGTAAGCGGGCATAGTTATCTTCCAGCGCAAAGTAAAGAACGCCCGTTTTCCGCACCTTATAGCCCCACAGGGGAAGTCCGGTGCTGACCTGATAGGCAAGCTGGGCCATAAGAAAGCTTTTTCCTACCTTCGGAGAGCCTGCCAACAGATAGGCTCCCCGATACAGCAGGCCGTCGATCAGAGGCTCCTGTCCCTCAAAGTCGGTGTCATAGAGGGTAGTCATAGACACCGTTTCCAGATAGTCCGGGTCCATTCTTCTTTGCATTTCCCGGTAGAAATCATCGTCAGCCCCCTTGAAATCCTGGTCAAAATCGGTTAAACTATTATTAGTAAGGTTTAGGGATGACTGCTCCGTATCTGCGCCAACAGATACATTCGGAGCGGTCATTTCTTTTTCTTTGTTCATTCAGATTCCTCCTTCATTCCGCCGAGAATATCAGCGATCATTTCAATTAGGTCCAGCAACTCATCATTGACTGCGTTACCGTTCTCAATTCTTTGCAACTCCGAAAGCACATCGGCGAGCTGATTCCGCAGAGCCTTGAAAACTCTGGGATTGCCTTGCACTACTACATCCTTGTGGGTAAGCCGTCGGGTGATGTAGTCCTGTTTGGTCAGCCCGGAGAGCTGCACATAGCGTTCGATTTGAGCATCCTCCTCCGGCGATACCCGAAAGGCAACCGTCTTATTGCGCCAGCGATTATGCTCGTCTTTGTTCTTCAATGACATCCTAAATACCTCTTTCCATATCCAACTTATCCGCCATTTCTGTCTGCTTTGAAGGAAACAGATGTGCATAGTTGTAGGTAATATCAATACTCTCGTGGCCTACCCGGTCGGCAATAGCAACCGCAGAAAAACCTTGGTCAATCAAAAGGCTGATGTGTGTATCATGTTCTAAAGGATAATTCTAGGACACACAACAATTTACCAATACAACCGGCTTATCTGTAATAAAAACGAAAGGACGAAAAGCTATGAAACTTATATATGCTACATATAACCAGTACTGCAATAGTATAGATATAACCACTTTTGATAATATGCTTCTTCGCATAGATTGTAGTAAGGCGGAGGAAGGATTGAAGATCACACCAAATTCACAGTGCGCATTAAATGCTCTTGCGATTGATGAACCTATGGAGTATGCACGCTTAGTGTTGGATGGAGAAATGCAAGCTTGGATTGATGCAGAAGATAGTTTAGAAGTGTGGTAATTTTTCGGGCGGATTGCTATAGATTAGCAGTCCGCCTTTTTCAAAATCTTTACAAAAATATAAGTGGAATGTAAGAGATGTGCGTGGTACAATAGGAAGTGAAATTTGAAGTTAGTGGGGGAATTACAATGGGCAGAGGTTTAGTCAGACGAGTTCTGCTGGTTGCAGCATCAATACTTAATTGGATATTTTCAATAGGATATATAAGAGAAATATATAA